>ERZ780079.250-NODE-250-length-25286-cov-3.89652_pt1 | contig 25286 bp, 19 predicted proteins | sample MGYA00511087_ERZ780079 | MGnify/ENA primary metagenome ERZ780079 (study PRJEB29588, sample SAMEA2142583) | human gut metagenome | biome: human gut; feature: human-associated habitat; material: faeces | place: Denmark | collected 2008/2010 ... | reverse complement strand
AGAACAGGCAGAACCCACCAGACAGTCGGTAATCGGCGTATCGTCTGATGAAGAGCTGGAGCATATGATCATGTATCAGAATGCATATAATGCGGCCAGCCGGTATATTAATGTGATCAATACCCTGCTGGATTCCGTTATCAGCATGGCATAGTAAAAGGAGGAATGAAGGATGCCATCCACATTTTTGGGATTAAATACTTCATACCGCGGATTAGTGGCATCTAACTCCGGGTTAAATACAACAGCAAATAACATTTCCAACATTGAGACTGCCGGTTACAGCCGCCAGAAGGTCAATCAGGTGGCGTCCAGCGCAATCAGAACTTATACTTCTTACGGATGTGTAGGAACCGGTGTAGATACGCTGGCAGCAGAACGTGTAAGGGATGTATTCTATGATATCAAGTACTGGAACAACAATTCCAAGCTGGGGGAATACGATAAGAAGCAGTATTATGCAGCAATCGTTGAGTCTTATCTGAATGATACCAAGGGAACCAATGCGGTAAAAGGCTTCACAAGTATCTTTGATGAGTATGAAGCTGCGATGGAATCACTGGGGACCAATACCGGTGACAGCAGCTATGCATTGGATTTCATTGGAAAAGCAGGTAATCTGTGTGAATATTTCAATCTTTTATATAATAACTTCAAATCCATGCAGACCGATGTAAATGACGAGATCAAGATCAAGGTAGATGAAATCAACGGTATTGCACAGGAGATTGCAACCCTGAATAAAGAAATCAACACCATCGAGATGGACGGTGTCAGCGTAGCCAATGAATTGCGTGATAAACGTGATCTGCTGGTGGATGAGCTGTCCGCTATCGTAGATGTATCCGTAGAAGAAAAAGACATTATTGATGCAAGAACCGGAGAAGCCTCCGGCGTGACTGCCTTTTCCGTCAAGATAGCAGGAGGACAGACACTGGTTGACTGCTATGATTACAGACAGCTGCAGTGTGTACCGAGAGATACCTATCAGCAGGTCAATGCCAATGATGCAGAAGGACTTTATGATGTAAGCTGGACTGATACAGACGATGACCTGGGCGTACATGCCAAGTCCACACAGGGAGAATTAAAAGGACTCTTTGAAATGAGGGATGGCAACAATGGAGAGGCTTTTAACGGAAGAGTATCCAAGGTAGACCCGGATAACCAGACTGTATCTGTGAAAGTAACAGATTCTTATCTGTTAGATATGTGCAAATCAACACTTCCACTGACTAACGGTAAGATTACCCTCAGTGGTAAGGAATACTATTATAAAGAGTGGAGCTTCCAGCTGTCTGAGGATGGCAAGTCCGCCACTTATACCTTCCAGTTGGATGAAGAGAAGAATACACTCAACAATGCAGAACCTATTTCTACCAGCCTTACCCATGAAAAAGCCAAAATAGGAGAGCAGGTGAACTATCAGGGTATTCCTTATTATATGGAACAGATGAATGAGTGGGTCAGAAACTATGCAGAGTCTTTTAACAAGCTTTACGGAGTAAAAGGAGCAACAGACTACAGAGGAGATGACCATACAGGAGCAATCTTCTATACTGGTACGAATACTGTAAATGGTGAGCAGTACAAGATGAAGGTCGGCTCAGATACCAAGTCCTACAGCTCATCGGATGATGGATATTTCAAACTGAATGCGGGCAATTTCAACGTAGAGAAATCAATAGAGAATGATGCCAACAGCATGGCAACACATACCGTAGAGACAGGTGGTATCAGCAAATATGATATTATTGCTGAACTCAAGGACCTGTCTACCAATACAGATAAAATGACATTTAGAGGATGCAAGGCAGAGGATTTCCTGATCTGCCTTATGGGAGATGCGGCACTGAATGCAGAAAGTGCTAACAGCTTCCAGTCTATTTACAGCAATATTGAGCAGACCATCGCCAGCAATCGTATCTCGATCAGCGGCGTTGATGCAGACGAAGAGGCAGCAAGCATGATTAACTATCAGAACGCATATAACCTCTCCAGTAAGATGATCTCCGTATTATGTGAAGTTTATGACAAGCTCATTCAGGAAACAGGAGTATAGAAAGGTGGAAAGCAGCTATGGCAATGCGTATAACGACTAAGATGATGCAGAACAGATCTTTGAATAATTTGAATACAAATAAAACACTGCAGGAGAAGCTTACCACACAGCTCTCTACCATGAAGAAGATTACCAGACCTTCTGACGATCCGGTCATTGCGATCCGTTCTCTGAAGCTGAATTCTACATTGAACAAAATTGACCAGTATTATGAGAAGAACTCCAATGATGCCCAGAGCTGGCTGGAACTGACAGAGTCTGCAATCAAGACAACTAATTCCATTTTGGAGGATATGAGCGGATATATTACCCAGTGTGCACAGGGTTCACTTACCGCAGAAGACAGAGCAGCCATTCTGCAGAATCTGGCAAATTATCAGTCTGAGATCTATTCTACAGGTAATGCCACAAGTGCAGGAAGAAATATCTTCACGGGCTATCGTACAGATACTCCCCTGACTTTTCTCAAAGACAAGACAGAGAGATATTCCATTACGGAACAGAGAGACAACTCCTATATAGATACCATAACACATACCGTAATCGGCGATATGGCGAATATCAATGCAGGTAATTTCAATACAGCATCCTACAGTGCCTATACAGAATATCAGGTCAAGAGCTATGATGTTGCAAGAATCAGACTGGCATATAATAATCTTGATATTGATACAGATGCAACTAAGAATGCAGATAAAATTAAACTGAGCTATTTCACTGATGTGAATACAGATGCTGCCCATGGTACAGATAAGGGAGCTTCTATCAGTACCACCAGCTATTCTATCTTCATGAACCAGAATGTTATTAATAACGGTGAAATGGAGATTACCGTTACAGGAAAAGATGGCAAAGAGAATACATATACTCTAGGACCCAATGGTACAATAACGCTTGATAAGACAGAGATATCCATGGATGCAAAGGGTAAGATTACCATTACCGAAACGGGTAATCCGCCACAGACTACCACGTTGCAGACTAAGACGGAGACTGATGCAGCGGGTAACAAGACCTATACCTTCGCAGACCGTATGGAGACTTCACTGACGATCACAAGCTTCTCCAAGACAGCGTCGGATGATGCATATGCTTCCGTATACGGAGATGCTAATGCCAATAATATTACATATGTTGCAGAAACTGGTGAATTGCTTCTTGGCAAGAATGTACAGAACAAGCTTGCAGCTCTGTCCATCAACAATGAAATCCGTATCAGCTATGATAAGAGTGAATGGAAGACCGATGACCTTGACCCGGTTCATTATTTCTATACAGAACGTTATACAGATACAAGAGATGCAGATGATCCTTTAATCTATAATGAAGAGAAGCTGACCACTCCTAAGGGCAATGTAGCAAAACAGATTATTGAATATGACATCGGAAGCAATCAGTCTATCCGTGTCAATACCACTGCTGATGAGATTTATACCCACAACATGGGCAGGGATGTAGGCGAGGTGAAGGCACTTTTGGAGGAGTATGATTCCCTGGAAAAGGCATATGATACCGTAAATTCCCTGATCAAGTCCGGTAAGTATGAAGGGACAGATTTGGATACACTGAACAAGCAGTTAGATGCCCTGGATAAAGCAAGGGCACTGTCCAAAGCAACACTACAGGAGAGATGTGAAGGATTACAGACCATTTTTAAGGGATATACCAATCAGGCAACATTGACCAGGACAGATGTGGGAAGCCGCGAATCCAGACTGAAACTGATCCAGAACAGATTAAGTGCCCAGCAGACCAACTTCCAGGAGCTGGTATCTGACAATGAAGATGCAGACGTAACGGAACTCGCAATCCAGTTAAAGAGTGTAGAACTGACCTATGAGGCTGCTTTATCTTCTATCAGTTATGTTATGAAGACTTCTTTGTTGAATTTTATTTAAAATCCAACACACAATTATCAGAAAAATGTAGCGACGTATACATAAATGTGTTACAATAATAATAAACCAATGCTTGAATCAATGGATGGCTTGAATGGAGAGAATGAATTATGGTAGAAATTAACACAAGAATATTTGGCAAAATTGCAATCGAAGAGGAAAAAATCATTCGCTTTGAAAGTGGCATACTAGGATTCCCACAGCTAAAGGACTTCACACTGATCTATGATGCGGAGAAAGGCAATGATTCCAGCATCAAGTGGCTCCAGTCCATACAGGAACCGGCATTTGCAATGCCCGTCATGAATCCTGAACTGGCGATGCCGGGTTATACACCGAGGTTTGACAGAGAATTGCTGGCGCCTCTTGGCGGCAATCTGGATGCGGACAATATCCTTATGTTAGTCACAGTTACTGTACCAAAGGACATTACGAAGACTACAGTGAACCTGCGTGCGCCAATCATTGTCAGCACAGACAACAGAAGGGCACTACAGCTGATCTGTGATGATGAAAAATACAGTATCAAATATGCCATTTACGATACATTAATGGCAACTAATGCATAGAGCATCATAAGACAAGAAGAGAAGGCAGGTGAAAGGTATGCTGGCATTATCCAGAAAAAAAGGCGAAGCCTTAATGATCAATAATGACATAGAAATCACGATATTGGAGATCAAGGGAGAACAGGTGAAGATTGGAATCAGCGCACCAAAGGAGGTTTCTATATATCGTAAAGAAGTATATATCCAGATCCAGGAAGCCAACAAGGCAGCCTCTGACACGGCAGGAGTAGAACAGTTAGCCAATTTGTTAATGAAATAATCGTGGACATCCATGTTTTAGGAAAAATGTTTATAGCTTCTATAAACATTTTTTCTTTCACGGACGATATATATCTTAGAAGTAGATATAACTATTCAAGAACCTATAAATTGCGCCAAATATGACTGTGAACAAGCATATTCTGTTACAATTTGCATGGCGCTGGATAGTTTCTATATACGTGAAAGAACATGGAGGTGAATAACATGTATGTAGAACCGGTACGGGGGATGTCTGCTACGCAGACACAACAGACAGCACAAATGACAACAGACACAGAGAATACAATTCATGCTCAGTCCACGGAGGGGGAAGCAGAATATACATCATATGACTCTACAACACCAAAAACATCTGCCTCACAGACGCCGACGACAGCACAGATGCAGTCAGCAGAGAATGAGAAGCTAAAGAAAGCAATTGAGAGAATGAATGAACAGCTTCCCAATTCGGAAGCCAAATTCGGCATCCATGAAGCTACCAACAGAGTGATGATCAAGCTGGTAGATAAGGATACTCAGGAGGTCATCAAAGAGATACCGCCTGAAAAGACATTGGATATGTTAGCAAAGAGCATGGAGATTGCAGGAGTTCTCTTAGACCAGAAGCTATAAGGCCTGCACTTACATGGGAGGGAAATACACATGTCAGATTTATTAAGAATGACCGGTATGTACTCAGGAATGGATACAGAGAGCATTGTATCCCAGTTAGTAAAAGCAAAGAGCACGAAAGTTACCAATTTAAAGAACGAACAGAAGAAGCTGGAGTGGAAGCAGACTGCATGGCAGGGCTTAAACTCCAAGATTTACAATATGTACAGTAAGACGCTGTCTAAATTGCGTTTGACAAGTACTTACAGCCAGAAGAGTACAACCTGTTCAGATACAACCAAGGCAACAGTGGTAGCAGGCTCTTCAGCAGTCAATGGTACACAGACTCTGGAAGTAAAGTCGCTTGCCAAGTCAGGTTATCTGACCGGTGCCAAGCTGGCAAAGAAAACAACAGAAGAGAAAAATGAGGACGGCAGCTTCAAGACTACAACATGGTCAGCTTCAGATAAATTATCTGCCATTGACAAATCTTTATCCGGTAAAAAGATATCCATTAAAGTTGGAACCGGTGATGCTGCCAAGTCAACAGATATTGAAATTACCAGTGATATGACGATTAATGATTTCGTTGGTAAATTAAAAGATGCCGGTGTGAATGCAAGCTTTGATACAACGAATCAGAGATTTTTCATCAGTTCTACAGGAACAGGTTCGGCTAAAGAGTTTACTTTAAGCGGAGACGGACTGGCTTCACTGGGACTGGATACTTCCGTAGACTACAGTCAGGGTACAGTTGCAAGTGTAGACAAGACAAGCAGTGTAACCAAGATAGCAGCACAGGATGCAGAAATTGTACTGAACGGTGCTACATTTACATCAGATTCCAATACTTTTTCAGTAAACGGATTGACGATCAATGCAACTGGTGTGACAGATGGCGAAATCTCTATCGTAACATCTACTGACTATGATGGCATTTACAATACAATTAAGGATTTCTTCACAGAGTATAATGACCTCATTAATGAAATCGACAAATTGTATAATGCAGATTCAGCCAGAAAATATGATATGCTGACAGATGATGAGAAGGAGAGCATGACAGATGACGAAGTAGAGCAGTGGGAAGATAAGATTAAGAGTGCATTACTTCGTAAGGATGGCAATCTTTATTCCATTATGAATGCAATGACCTCTACTATGCTGGATGGTTATTATAAGAACAATCTTACCGATTCGCAGAAGAAGAACATGACACAGAGTGAGATTGATCAGTGGTATAAGGAGAATGGTGGAACCAAGTTCTATCTCTCGGATTTTGGAATTAAGACCAAGAGCTACTTCGAATGTGAAGATAACGAACATCATGCATACCATATTGATGGTGATGAGGATGATGAATATTCAGGGACCAAGACAGATAAATTAAAAGCTGCAATTGCAGAAGACCCAGAGGGTGTAGCAGAGTATTTTGCTTCTCTGTGTAAGACACTGTACTCCAAGCTGGATGAGACCATGGGTAAGAGTACAGACTACAGCAGTATGTATAAGGCATACAATGATAAGCAGTTGAAGAAAGACTACGAAAGCTATACCAAGAAGATCAGTGCGGCAGAAGATGAACTCAGTGATTATGAAGACAGATGGTATGACAAATTCGCATCCATGGAAACTGCATTATCCAAATTGCAGTCCCAGCAGAGTTCAATTTCAGGTTTGCTTGGAAACAGATGATGAACAGGGGAATAGTCCGGTTACAGATTGGATGGTATATAACAGGAAAGAAGGATAAAGCGCATGATAAGACAAAACGGTTATGCACAGTATCAGAACAGTAAAATTATGACAGCATCACCTGCAGAATTGACTCTGATGTTATATGAGGGGGCAATTAAGTTCGGAAATATTGCTATCATGGCAATGGAGAACAAAGACCCTGCCAAAGCCCATGAAAATGTAGTCAAGGTAGAGAAAATCGTTCAGAACTTCCGTGAAACATTGGATAAGAGATACCCAATCTGGGAAGATTTCGAGAAGATATATGCATATCTGCTCAGAAGATGCCATGAAGCCAATATTGCAAAAGACCCGGAAATCATGCAGGAAGTAGTAGATCATCTGCGTTCCATGAGAGATAACTGGAAAGAGGTTATGAAATCTGTAGCAACGAACCAGAACAATCCGGCGGCACAGAGCAAGATCGCAGGAGGACAGCATAACGCTGTAGGTTATACACCGGCAAGAAGAACAGGGACTTGATAACAGGGGAGAATAAGGCATGACAGAAGGATACTTGCAGATATTGATAGAAAGCCTTGAAAAGAAAATTGAAGTATTAGACCAGGTAATTGCTTTGGATGATGAGCAGGCTAAAATATCTGCTCATCAGCCTATGGATATGGAAGCTTATGACCAGACCATGGAGCAAAAAGGCGAACTGATCGATGAAATCAATAAGTTAGATGATGGTTTTACTACGACGTATGCATTGATTGGCGAAGAAGTGAAACAGAATCCACAGCCCTATCGGGAACAGATTGACAAGCTCCAGAATCTCATCCGTAATGCGGTGGATAAAGGAGTACAGGTAGAAGCACAGGAGAAGAGAAACAAAGCAGCTTTGGAGAATGTCTTCCGTATGAAAAGACAGGAAATCAAACAGCTTAAAGTATCTACTTCAGCAGCAGCCAAGTATTATAAATCCATGAGCCGGATCAATGAAGTTGATCCACAGCTTATGGACAGGAAAAAGTAAATAAATAGAAATACTGATATTCTGAATAAGTTGCTGATTTTTATTAAAAGGGTATTAAGTATTGCAGAAAAGAACCGATATATAATGTGTAAGATGAAAATAGTGGAAAAGTAAGCTATTTGGATTCTATGGAGCAAGGATTGCACCAGACAATTTATTTATACAAGGAAGTGTAAGAGATGATTTCAAATTTATTATCAAGGTTAATGAATAAGAACAGTTTATAGGGTCGTTTGGATTGAGGCGATTTTATTGATTTGTTCTTTTTTTTTATAAATTAGTTATATAACGGGCTGGAGGCTCAGCACTTTAGTACCGGTATATATATAAAAGAGAAAGCAGTATATTCTCTTAAAACTTAATATGGATACTTACCAAATGTGAAGAACGTTAAGGGCGGCCGACCTTAACAAGCTTCATGGGGCGTTCTTCGAAAGGGGAATGCAGGAAATGAGCGGCAAGGATGCCGTATCACAGGACCACATGCACAGCATGTAACCTAAATTTCAAGGAGGAAATAATTATGGTAGTACAGCACAATCTTCAAGCAATGAATTCTAACAGAATGTTAGGTATCACACAGGGCACACTGTCCGGTTCTACAGAGAAGTTATCATCTGGTTACAAGATCAACAGAGCAGCAGATGATGCAGCAGGTCTTTCAATTTCCGAAAAAATGAGAAAACAGATCAGAGGTCTTGATCAGGCTTCTTCTAATGCTGAAGACGGTATCTCTTCCGTACAGACAGCAGAAGGTGCATTACAGGAAGTTACTGATATGTTACAGAGAATGAACGAATTAGCAGTTCAGGCAGCTAACGGCACAAACTCTACAACAGACCGTCAGTACATCCAGGATGAAATTGACCAGCTGGTAACAGAAGTTGACCGTGTATCTGAGACAACCAAGTTCAATGAGACATACCTGTTAAAAGGTGACAGCTCCAAGGCTACTACAAAGACATATACAGCTAACTATGCAGTAACCTATGCAAAGAATACTGGTACAAATACGGGCGCATCAAAAGCAGGCGCAAATTCTACTGGTGTTGCAAATAAAGTAAATTATACAGGAAATGCTAATGTATATATGGTTAATGTTACATCAGTATCTAAATCTAATGCCAGCACACCAATTACATCAGATGTAATTAGCAATGGCGATGATATTACCAAGTATTTGGCTAATACAACAGAAGCTAAGAATGGTGCATTATCAGGTGCTAATCTTGATTCTAACTATGCAATGTTTAAGAATGTAGATGCAAGCAAGTTAGAAATTGACAATGCTACCGCTGCCACTGGTACAAAATTAAATTACAAAGATGGGAAGCTTACAGCAGAACATGCGGCATACATTTTAGATACAAAGACTAATTCTATTTTTAAGATTGCTGCAGGCGAAGATTTATCAGATTACATGGATGTAAGTGATAATGAGAAAAAAGTATCTATGAAAGATCAGTATAGATTACTTGATCAGGTTAAATTAAGTGCAACTGCAACAGGTAAAACAGCAGATACAGATACTACAGCAGATGCAAATACATTGGGAGCAGATATAGGTGCTACTAATGATGTAGACGTTACAAAAGAATTAAAGCTTGGCGAATCTATTAAGAAATTGTATGATGCAGACGGTAAAGAAGTATCAGGTATTGCATTAAATAAATACTTTGATGAGAATGGTAAATACAAAGGTGGCTTGTTCTCGGATTCACAGGCTACAACAGCAGTTGTAAGTGACGATACTCAGGGTGCAACGGCTGACACTAAGATTTCATCTTATATTACAAAGAGCTATGGTGAAGTAGCAGGAGATTTAAGCTTCAGCCTTCATGTAGGTGCTGATTCAGCTAGAACTAATAAGATTGAGACTAACATTCAGGCTATGTCTGCAGCAGCACTTGGTATTGATAAACTTTCAAGTAACTCTGTAGGTATCGTAGATGAGACAGGTGACAATGCAACAGATGCTATTGATGTAATCGCAGATGCATTACAGAAGGTATCTACACAGCGTTCCGCACTTGGTGCAGTACAGAACAGATTAGAGCACACAATCAAGAACCTGGATAACATTGTAGAGAACACAACAAGTGCAGAATCTGCAATCCGTGATACAGATATGGCTACAGAGATGGTTAAGTACTCTAACGCTAATATCCTTTCACAGGCAGGTCAGTCTATGTTAGCACAGGCTAACCAGTCCAACAAGGGCGTACTTTCCCTTTTAGGCTAATAGGCAGCTAAGGTTAGGATAGTAAGATATTGTGATAGCGAAGTGAGATAAACGAAAAGGGGAAAATGGTATTTACTGTTTTCTCCTTTTTGCTGTCTTCAGCGGAGAAAGAAAATACGAAATTGTATATAAAATGCATACAATTAACAGGTAATATGCTATAATGAATCATACCTATTATGGATAAAACAGGGGAATTCTAATGACTAAACTACCGGTTTCAGTATCTATCATAGCGAGGAATGAAGAGAAATATATAGAAGAATGTTTGAAGCGCCTGCAGCCATATGGTTTTGAGATTGTAGTGGCAGACACTGGTTCGCAGGATAGAACCAGAGAAATTGCTCTCCAATATGCTTCCAAAGTATTGGACTATACTTGGACAGATGATTTTAGTGCTGCCAGAAATTTCTGTGCAGACCATGCTTCTAATGACTGGATTATTGTATTGGATTGTGATGAATACGTATCTGATGTGGATCTGAATACACTGGGACTTTTTACGGAGAAAGTACCGGACTATACAGGAGTTCTTAGGTTGAAGAACTTAGTGAATAAGGAAGATGGTACACAGGGATATAGTGTAGATGATGTGATCAGGATGTATGATAGGAGATTGTACCATTATGAGAATCCGGTTCATGAACAGATATGTCCAATAGATACTAAGAGGCGCAATGAACAGATGAAGACTTTTCTTGTTCCCATGGAGGTCATTCATCATGGTTATGCGATTTCAGCAGAAGAGATGGGGAAGAAGCAGAAGCGCAATTTGGCTATTTTGTATCAGGCATTGGATAAGAATCCAGAAGATGCATACCTGTGTTTCCAGATAGGTCAGTCAGAATTTATCCTGCATCATTATGAAAAAGCAGTAACCTACTATGAGCGTGGGATGGAGCTTGCACCACCACTTGATGCTCCTTATACGCAGATTATGGTTATGTCACTTGCAAGAACATATATAGAATTGGATAAAAGACAGGAAGCGCTGGAGCTGATGAACCAATATGAGAAGGATTACCGGACAGCCAAGTATACGTTTACGCATGCGTCTATTTATATGGACAATGAACAACCACTTAAAGCACTTTTATTATATGTGAAAACAACAATGCTTCCGGATGTAGATACTCTTGGAGAAGGACTGACTAATTGTTATGGAAATATCATTGCACTGTATCGTGATATGGGAGATGAAAAGATGGCAGCATTGTTCCAGAATAAATATGAAGAATGCCTGAAGGAGAGAGATAGGGTTTTAAACAGTTAGCAATAACCTTTAGCACGGATGCGAGGAGAAGGTGAATATGATAATACGGCATAATCTATCCGCTGGGAACACGGAACGTCAAATGGGGATAGTAAAAGGGACACAGGCACAGAGCATGCAGCGCCTGTCCAGTGGATATCGGATCAATCGGGCAGCGGATGATGCCGCAGGTTTGTCGATATCGGAGAAAATGAGAAAACAAATACGAGGATTAACAAGAGGGATAGCCAATACAGAGGATGGCATATCCCTATGTCAGGTTGGTGATGGGGCATTGGCTGAAGTCCATGACATGCTGCAGAGAATGAATGAACTGGCTGTGAAAGCCGCTAATGGAACTAATTCCGTCAGTGATAGAGGGATGATACAACAGGAAGTCGAGGCTTTACTGACGGAGATTGACAGAGTAGGGGAGACTACGAAATTTAATGACCTGTATATTTTCAGGGATGCAAATAGGAAAATGGCAGGGAAACAGGGAACAGTGACTTCTACAGTAATAGAGGGAAAACCTACAGCAACAGGGCGCTTCTTTCAATTATTAGGTAACAATGCAACACACACTGGATATATGTCAGACCCATTGCAGGACAAGGACGTGGCAGAGTCTACCTCTCCGCTGGATAATACAGCGATAGATCCGGATAGTGATCCTTATGTCAGTGCACATGTGGATTTTAGTATATTGAATGGCAGATTATCAGATTTGATAGGAACGCAGTTCTATGTGAACTGCTGTACTGATGATTGCCCAAAGACTGTGAAATTTACAGATGAGGCAGGGGTGTCTATACAAAAGACAACACGGATATCCCAAGGGCAGCCGCATGACTTTCTTTCTACTATCAGCATTGGAATGAAGAAGGCTGATGGAAGCTATTACACTGATGCGGTAGAATTTACGAAATATATTTTTGATTCTATTAAAAATGCGTTTCCATATCCTAACAGTGACCATGTTCAATTTGCGTATAAAGGGTCTACATTCTACCTGTATGATATAGATAATTATCAGTGGGACCCGGATAGCAGAGAACAGGCATATTTTTGTGATTCAGATGATTTTTTGAAACAAACAGTGCAGACACCGGGAGCGGATAATTATATAGAACCGGAAGAGAAGAGCATCTGGATTCAATCCGGTGCGGACTCCGGGGATGGAATTATGCTGCATTTTGGCGTAGTATCAACGGCATCATTGGGAATTAGCGGTGTCGATATGGGAACGGAAGATGGGGCTACGAAAGCAATTGATCAGATAGCTTCGGCAATAGAGAAGATATCTGCGAAAAGAAGCCGGATTGGAGCACAGCAGAATCGCCTTGAGCATACAGTCAAAAATGAGCAGAATATCGTTGAGAATACAACAGCAGCAGAGTCCCAGATCAGAGATACGGATATGGCACAGGAAATGGTGCGTTTTTCCGGCTTAAACATATTGGAGCAGGCAGTTACTTCCATGCTGGCACAGGCAAACCAAAGCAATCAGGACGTGCTGGCGATGCTGAGTATATAAAGTCAGAACGTATTAAAAAAAATATTGACACAAATCAGTTCAAAATATGATACAGAATACATGTTCGCTGTAAACGAGTATAAAAAACACTTAAACAATTCATAAACTCTATTGATTAATATTGCTCTTCTCAGTATAGTAAAGCGAACAATCCTGAAGGTAGTTGCGCAATATGTTCAGGGATACTATAATGGAGAAAGGCAATAAATACAATGGGAATGGCAGATATGGTCACAAAGCAGTATATGAGAGAAAATACTGTTTTTGCAGATGCATTCAATTTTCTGCTGTACGATGGGGAGAATGTGATCCAACCTGAAAAATTAAAGGAACTGGACACAACTGAACTGGCAGTACCTTTTGCAGCGGATAATACTGATAATCGGCAGACGGAGGCAGTCCAGAAATATAGGGATATATTGAAAATGACCACCGTAATGACGGATGATACAGCAGCGTATGTGTTACTTGGAGTAGAAGCTCAGACAGATGTTCACTATGCTATGCCGGTTAGAAATATTATTTATGATGCATTGCAGTATGGGAAGCAAGTAACAGAAATCAGTGCAAGAAATCGGAAGAAGGGGAATCAGACCAGAAAAGAGTTTCTGTCTGGATTTCACAAGGATGATAAACTGATTCCAGTAATTACGCTGGTAATTCATTTTGGTGCAGATAAATGGGACGCTCCGATGTCACTTCATGAAATGATGGCAGTAACAGACAAGAATTTGTTGAAACATATCCCAGACTATAGAATTAAACTGATAGATCCGGCACAGATTGCTGCTGCTGAGATGGATAAGTTTCAAACGAGTCTGAGAGAGGTATTGTGTTACATCAAATATTCAAAGGATGCGGATAAGTTTACGCAGTATATGAAGAATAATAAGAGAATGGAACAGTTAGAGATTAATGCCGCCCAGGTAATTAGAGAAGTCACCAATACGAAATTTCAGATTCCTAAAGGAACGGAGGTAGTGAATGTGTGTGAAGCAGTGGAAGTGCTAATGGAGCGAAGAAAGAATGAAGGCATACAACAGGGAAGGGCGCAAGGTATAACCCAAGGTAAACTAAGCCTGTTGCAGGATTTAATAAATGATGGAACTCTCACAATAGAAACAGCCGCTGCTAAGGCAGACATGACGGTAGAGGAGTTTACAGAAGCTGTTAAGAAGTTATAAGGTTAAAAGCAGGGCTACAGTATCAGATATTTGGTACTGTAGTTTTTTAGTTGAATAGTTACGAAAATTTACATAAAATGTTTATATAATATAGAAAATAAATTCAAATTGTGCTACAATTCAACTATAAAATGAAAAACAGCATAATTGCAATTACCGAATAGTATGTTCATAAAGGGGATTATATATGTCTAAGGTGCCGATTTCCGTGTGCCTCATTGCGAAAGATGAGGAGAAGAATATCGAAGAGTGTTTGAAGAGATTAAAGCCATACGGCTTTGAAATTATTGTTACAGATACAGGTTCTACGGACAGGACAAAGGAGCTTGCGTCCCGGTATGCGGACAAAGTACTGGATTTTGCCTGGATTGATGATTTTAGCGCAGCCAGGAACTTCTGCGCACAGCATGCGTCTAATAACTGGATACTGTCTTTGGACTGTGATGAATATGTAAACAGCATAGATGTGAAGACCATGCGTATACTCATGCAGAAGTTTCCAAGATATACAGGAGTAATCAGGCTCAAGAATCTGGTTCTGGACGAGAATGGACAGACAGGATATGGAACGGATGACGTGACACGCTTCTATAATAAGAACTTTTACACATTTGATTATCCAATTCATGAGCAGGTGTGCTCAAAGGATATGGCGAAGAGAGAAGAAATGATGCAGTGCTTCCTGCTTCCTATGGAGGTTGTGCATCATGGTTACGCATTGACACCGGAAGAAATGCAGGATAAGCAGCGACGAAACTTAAGCCTTTTATATAAGAATCTGGAACGCGATCCCGACGATTCCTACACTCTTTTCCAGATTGGTCAGTCAGAATTTATCCTTGGCAACCATGAAAAAGCCGTTACATTCTATGAAAGAGGTCTTGCCAGTGATCCTTCACCAGAATTTATTTATGTGCAGGTTATGATTATTTCTCTTGCCAAAGCTTATGTGAAAGTAGGCAGGGAGAAGGAGGCTCTCGCATTGATGGATCGTTATGCAGGACGATGCAAGACAGCGAAGTTCCAGTTCACCTATGCAGGTGTTTGCCTGGATAATGGCCAGCCGCTTAAAGCATTGCTCTATTATGTGAAAACAACAACCATGGCAGATGCAGATACGTTGGGCGAGAATCTGCTGCACTGCTATGAGCATATCATTGAATTGTACCGTGATATGGGCGATGAGAAGATGGCAGAGGTTTTCAAGGGTAAATATGAAGCATGCATGCGTGAGAAAGAACGTGTGGTAAACAGCTAAGGTGGAGGACGAAAATGACAAAACTTCCTATTTCAGTATGCATCATTGCAAAGAATGAACAAAAATATATTGAGAACTGTCTCAAGGCATTGCGCCGATATTCCTGGGAGATTATTGTAGTGGATACCGGCTCGGCAGATGATACCAGACAGATTGCCGCCCGCTATGCAGATAAAGTCTATGATTTCGCCTGGATTGATGATTTCAGCGCAGCCCGCAATTTTGCTGCAGCGCAGGCGTCCAATAACTGGATTCTGGTGTTGGACTGCGACGAATATCTGACTCAGCTTGATGAAAAGGCTCTGCGTATCTGTATGCAGCAGCATCTCCGCCATGTTGGAATGATGGGGCTGACGAATGTATATACGCAGCCGGATGGGGAACATACCTATAAGGCAGAAGAGGTTCCACGCTTCTATAATCGTAATTTCTTCGAGTACAGATTCCGTATTCATGAGCAGATTACGCCCAAGAATCAGGTGAATCTGGAGGAAGTATGCCTCAACACCTATCGTCTGCCCGTAGAGGTCGAACACCATGGATATGATATCACACCGGAGGAGATGGAGCGTAAACAGGCGAGAAACCTGACGATGCTGCAGTCTGCACTGGGGGAGATGCCTTTTGATGATTATCTGTATTTCCAGATGGGACAGTCCTATTACATATTGAAGAGATATGATGATGCACAGAAGGCGTATGCAGAGTGTTTTGCCAGGAATGATAACCCGGAAAAAGGCTTTATGAAGGTGGCAGTTCCAGCCTATGCCAGACTTTTACTGGAGTTGGACAAAGGACAGGAAGCCAGAGAGCATCTGATGAAATACGCCGACCGTTTTAAAGGTGCAGAATATGGATATCTGCTAGGCTGTGCACATCAGGCATGTGGTGACAACCTGCTGGCACTGTTGACTTTTGTAAAAGTGACACAGATGTCAGATCTTGATGCACTTGGAGAACAGGCATATGATACCTTCGTAAGGATTATGCTCCTGCATAATCTTGCCGGCAATACAGAGGGTGTGGAGCATTTCAGGCAGCGCCTGGAGGAATACGGAAGAGCACACGGCAGACAGATTGTATTTGAATAAAGTATAAATTCGTTTATAAACTATGGGGGAATATTTTTTATATATAAGAAAAAGCCAGATAGGCTGTGAATCCTTGGATTTGCAGGCATATTTGGCTTTTTTGCTTGTGAAAAAAGACGTCAGTTTATGATTTGTTTATGTTTTTATGAATTTTATGTTTGGCAATAACCTTAAAAGAATCATAACATCTATTGCAAATAGGTCTAAAGTACTATAATATACCGCCTTGTTACGTGACAAATGTGAATGAATACGCAAGAAGGAGCAGTTTAATGAATGCAATATGGATGAAGAAAGGAATCATGACATTGATGGCGGCGGCTGTGACAATGAGTCCTGAACAGACAGCAAGTGGGCAGAACCAGTGGGAATATGAAGTCAGTCAGGATTTTACAGTAGCAAGTGATGGTATATATCAATTTGAATTATATGGTGCGCAGGGCGGGTCTTATCAAGAGCACACAGGTGGAAAAGGCGGCATGGTCAATATGCAGGTCAGTCTTCACCAGAATGACCGGGTAGAGCTTCGTATTGATGGAAGCGATGGCAGTCAGGGAGGAGGTCAGGGAACCTTGACCGCCGGAGGAGGAGCCACGACCGTAGTGATCAACGGAGTTACAGCAGCAGTTGCCGGCGGTGGAGGAGGAGCCACGGATATATTAAATGGTGGAAGTGGCGGTGAAATTTGGGGAGGCGGAGCTATTAATAGTAATGGAGAATCCAGCTTGGAACCCAATTCAGCCGGCGGCGGTGGTGGCTATCAGGGTGGACAGAGTGGCTATACCAGATACCATGAGCATACAGGCAGCGAAGAATCAGGCGGCGGCTGTTACACAGGAGAGGTCAGACATATTCATGACGGCAGTTGTTTTGTACAGTGTGGAACATTTGAGAATTTCAGAGTCAGTGATGATCAGCCAGGCTATATAGAAGCCAGCTGTAGCGTGTGCGGAGAATGGGGAAGCAATGAAGGCGATATGGATTCGGACTTTATTACAGATGGTTCGTGGACACATACTAAGCGGGATTGTGGGAAGGACAATGGAGCTATAGAAGGGTATCGTTTAGTATGTGGAAAATCTAAAGATGTTATTGAGGAGAACAAACAGGCATATGGAGGAACTAATTATTACAATGCAGAAATGTGTCGAAATGTTTCTACGGCAGCAGGTGTAAGACTAGGAAATGGTAAAATAGTAATTACACAATGTCCGCAAGAACAACTGACTCTTAATTATTTCAATTATGATATGACTTTACTGGGCAGCGTCACTGCATCAAAGGGAAGCATAGCTGATTACCCAGTGAAGACAGAACCTGCCAGAAAGGCAGATTCACAGTACAGTTATACTTTTACCGGTTGGGACGATATGGAGACAGGACGTAAAGAGAACCTGACAGGGGCAGACACCGTGCAATCCCCTGTTACAGAGAACAAAAACTATATTGCAATATACCGCAATATTCCCAGAGAATATACAGTAACTTTGGAAGATGGCTATGGCAATGTGGTAGAGACTATTACAGCGGCATATAGGAAGCAGATGCCCGATATTACACTCCCGGTCAGGGAAGATGGATTATTTGCAGGCTATTACCTGCAAAAAGATGGCAGGGGAACCTGTTATTATAGTACGTCAGGTGAACCGGCGCGAAAATCAGATATTGTTCAGGATGAGACATTCTATGCGTACTGGGTAAATCCCGTGTCTGTTACAAAACAGCCAGCATCCGTAGAAGTGGAGTCTGATTATGCAGAATGCTATATGGAAGTTGCCTATGCGCAGAGTACGGAACAGGGCTATACCATTACACCACAGTGGTATATGCAGCAGAATGGCAAAAAGACCAAAGTAGAGAATGGAAATACAGTCAAGTGTAAAATTCCTTCCGGCTATAAAGCAGGAAAATACACTTTCTGGTGTGAACTGACAGTAACCAGTGAACAGAATGGGCAGCAGATCAAGGTAAGCTCCAACCAGGCAGCCTTACAGGTCAACCAGGCAGCAGAGCCGCCCAAGAAGGAAGATACTAAACCAACTAGCCCAGACCTGGATAAGGATAACACCACAGGCAAACCGGGTGACACCAATAATGGAAGCACACCACCCCCGGATAAATCCGATAATGGAAGCACCACACTCCCGGATAATTCCGATAATGGCTCAACTGGAAAAACAGACGGCGCAGATAATGAAGCCACAAGTAAACCCAATATCCCTAACAATCTGATAAACGGAGCGCTAAGCAAGAATGACATTACCAACATAAATGATGCAGCATTTACATTGGCAGTGAATCCATCACAATTACCAGTGAATGGCAGCAAACAGGAAAATACAGAAAATACAATGCCTGCATTGACAATGGTGCCTGACCCTGTAGCTTTGACAACCATTCCCGATGATACTCCATGGGAGAGTCATGCCAGTACAGCTGACAGCCCATGGATAAACCATACAGGGGCAGATAACACAGATTACAATCAGGCATCACCAGATCAGGATGCCATTTCACCGCAGAGCCATGCCACGTATGAGACAGAGCTGGTGAAAGCCAATTATTCCTTTATTGTAGGCTTAAGCATACTGGGGCTTATAGCAATTCTACTGCTTATCCTTTTTCTGAGCAATAATCGCGCAGACCGTTGCGCAGAGGAATAAGACTGTCATAATAGCTCATAATGCCATCGAAAAATGCATTCAGAAGTGTAATATCGTATTTTCCACTGATTGCTTCATTATGCAGATAATCCAATAACTCAGCCATAAGCATAGGCGTAGAATCAGAAGACGTATGCTGTGTATTTTCCAGATAAGCGCATAAGGAATTGGCAATGGAGACGAGCCTGACATGAGGTGGGATATCCTCTGCCCGGCATCCATTTGGATAGCCTGTTCCATTGAGATATTCGTGATGCATGGATACAATATCCAGAACAACAGGGTCATCCGTATGATGCTTGACCTGTTCGAGACCGGCACTGATATGTTCATCAAAAGCCAGCTGTTCCATATAAGACATAGACTGGGGATTTTTGCCACAGGCAGAGCAACATCCCTTTCCAATATAACCAATATCATGGAGAAAAGCGCCTAACACCAGAGAAATAGGAGAGATACCCTGCTCATTGAGCATTTGACGATTACCAAAGAGTGCCATATGGGCAGCGATAGAGGCGACATTTACGCAATGTATGTATAGATCCATACTGGTTGCTTGCAACATCTGTCCCATTGTGATGACCCATTGATTATAGGTAAGGGCTTCCAGGACAAGGAGCTGAGGTTCGAGTGCACGAATTTTTTTCATAAGAAGTTCCTCCTTTGCGAGGTGACAGGACTGCGGGCAGCCCATTAACAATTATAGTACGGACATATAATATAACACAAGACAAGTATATCATACATAGGACAAAAATACATTAAATAATAATTATATTCAGACAATATGCTAAAATAGGTTAAAAAGAAAATTAATTTTCAACCAGATATGAGGAAGGAGAACCCATATGAGAAACTTACTGTCAGTATCGGATGATATTTCCGCAAAGGTCCTGTTCATTATTGAAGAAGATGGCAGAGACGCAGGCTACCTGAAAGCCTGTACCATGTGGAATATGGATGCAACCATAGAACACGTGCCTTTTCAGGGATATCGTAAGGCTACACAGGAACAATATGATGTGGTAGTTGTAGATGACTATATGGCAAACAAATCAGGATATACACTGGCAATGGAGATTCTGGATAGAAAAGACGATGTCACAATGTTTATGATGGGCAAGGATATGGACGATATCAGTGTGGTAGGTGCGTATCGTATGGGGATTGCAGACTATATGCCCATTGCAACGCCTCCGGTTCAATTAATGGCAAAATGCATTGCCAGTGTGAATCATCGTCGTAAGAGCGTTAAGCCGGTACAATATCAGGAAGACGGCAGAATTGCAGTTTCAGATGTAATTCTGGATACGAAGAATTCAATCCTGGAAATGGATGGTGAGAAGATTGTGCTTATGAAGATGGAAGCACTGGTATTGCAGGTACTGATGGAGAGCGCAGATGTATTAGTCAGCAGAAAAGATATCTATGAGAAAGCCTGGGGACTGCCTTATGTGAATGTTCGCGAGAATACAGTAGCCATGCATATTTCCAAGCTGCGCAGGAAGATGAAAGATGATGGTGAGATTTCAAGATACATTGAGACGAAATGGGGAGAGGGATACCGCTTCCTGAGTCATCCAAGGAATGGTATCTATCATTAAGAAAATATGTGCAAGCCGCCATTTTGTGCTATAATCTGCTATAAGGTAATTATGCAGACCCACATAGGAAAAAACAAAGCATTGAAGCTGCGATTTTACGCATGGGTTCTGAGTTGGCAGCGGTATAGGATAACAGGAAGGCATGGATATTATGTATACAGAGACAGATATTCGCAAGGATACATCACAACAGGTATTTCAAAGAGGTAAATGGCTGTATCAGAGTGGTAATGTGCAGCATATTCAGATTCAGGATGTATATATAGAAGAAACACCGTGTAAGAAGATCAAAGCATATGTACAGGGAAGCAGCTGGAGATGCTATAACACGGAAGTGGTGGTAGACGAAGAAGCAAAAGAGCTGCATTCTTATCGTTGCGAATGTCCTGCCCATGTAGAATATGCCGGTCTTTGTAAGCATTGTGTAGCGACACTGCTTCGTTATTTTCAGGTGAGAGAGGACATACGGTGTAAGCAGGAAGCCCCGGCGAAGAAGCTCAAGGTAGAATTCCCGGAGAAGATAGCACAGCTGGAAGCAACGCCCGGTATTGTAAAAGGCAGTACCTTATATGGCAAAACACCGGAGCGGGAGCACCTTACCAGACAACGCTCCATGCCGCAGACGGACAGAGGTATGTATCGAATCCTGATGAATCAGGGGCTGGAACAGCAGCTTCCTTTTAAGCAGCCTACAGTACGGGGCAAAGTACAGCTTATACCCTGCTGCCATGACTATCATGGTAAGCTCTCCGTGGAATTTCGCATTGGAATTACGAAGCTTTATGTATTAAAAGACATAGGAGAATTTGCAAGACTTATGGCGGATTCTGAGTATAAGTCTTATGGTGCGAAGCTGGCATTTTACCATCATATGTCGGCTTTTGACAAGGAAAGTGCACCACTTGCGGCTTTCCTTGTGGATATCATGAAGGATTTTCAGACCCGTGGTGGACAGAATATCTATCAATATTACACAAGAAACGATGTCAGGAGAGAGATTCCACTGGCAGGGGTGCAGCTGGACAGATTCATGGAGATCATGGAAGAGTCTCAGATGCCTTTTGAGCTGGAGACGGTTTTTACAAATCCAATACAGTACACAGTGCAGGAAGGGGAGCCGCCGATTCCTTTGAGTGTTATAGGTGTTCCCTCTGGCATCCGGCTGATTGCGCGTTCCATGCCTATGACAGAAGGTGCGGTATATTCCTATGCCTATGACAGCGATGCGGGTATCATATATCGGACAAGCCTGGATACAATACGCAGAGTTCGGGGCTTTCGCACATATATGAATGAGCAAGGCGGTAACAGCGTATTTATTGCAGAGCGGGAGCTGCCGCTTTTTTGCAGGGATTTATTACCGGAACTTGAGAAACATTATGATGTGCAGATTCAGGAATTTCGCCCGGAGAATTATCTCCCTGACCAGGCGCAGTTTGCCATTTATCTGGATATGCCAGAATATGATGAGATTACATGTAGATTATGTGCGGTTTATGGAGAAGAGAGTTATGATGTCTTTTCCGTAGAGAATGATGCGGCACGTTTTATTGATATGCCGTCCGGTTCTATATCGCAGAAGAGAGATGTGCAGCGGGAGATGGAGATGGATGCCGCAGTCAGTGCCTTTTTCCCGGAATACGATGGCAAAAGCCAACGCAGGGTGCTGCGTGAGGATGTGGATGCGATTTATGAATTTCTGCAAAGCGGCATACATGCACTGGAAGAGCTGGGAGAGGTCTATATATCAGAGAAGATGAAAAATGTGCAGATTCTGAATACGCCTGCCTTTTCCATGGGGATTTCACTAAAAAGCGGTCTGCTGGATCTGACTCTGGATTCCAGCGAGTTGTCAATGGATGAACTGGCTGAAGTGCTAACAAAGTACAATCGGCGCAAGAAATATTATCGTCTTCGTTCAGGTGCATTTCTGAATATGCAGGATACAAGGCTGGAGAATCTGGTAGAGCTGGTGGATGGCCTGCAATTGACGGCAAGACAGATCAGAAGCGGAGAGATACAGATTCCACGGTATCGCGCACTGTTTCTGGATAGTCTGGCTCATGAGGAGGGCGCAGAGTATATCCGCCGGGATACGGATTTCAGGCAGCTGGTCAGAAATATGCGTGTCATGGAAGACAGCGAATATGAAGTCCCAAAAGAGCTTGAGCAGATCATGAGAGAATATCAAAAGAGCGGATTTCGCTGGCTCAAAGCTTTACAGGCAAATGGCTTTGGCGGTATTCTGGCGGATGATATGGGACTTGGTAAGACCTTGCAGGTCATTGCTTTTTTGATGACGGAGAGACACAGGACATTGATCGTCTGCCCGGCTTCGCTGGTGTATAACTGGCAAAGTGAGATAGAACGTTTTGCTCCAGGCTTGCACCCTGTCATGGTCACGGGAGATGCAGCTTCCAGAAAAAGACTGGTAGAAGAGAGCACAGACATGGATATTCTGATCACTTCCTATGACCTGCTCAAGAGGGATATTGAGAACTATGAAAATATAGAATTCTTCTGTGAAATACTGGACGAAGCACAGTTCATTAAGAACCAGAGCACGCAGGCTGCCAGGGCGGTGAAGATGATTCATGCGGGAACCAGGTTTGCATTGACAGGTACGCCTATGGAGAACAGATTGAGCGAGTTGTGGAGTATCTTTGACTATCTGATGCCGGGATTTCTCTATGGATATAAGCAGTTTAAAGAAGAGATAGAAGCGCCCATTGTGGAACAGCAGGATCAGGATGCCATGATGCGTCTTCGCAGAATGATTACGCCTTTTATTCTGAGACGCCTTAAAAAAGAGGTGCTGGCAGACTTGCCTGATAAGCTGGAAGAAGCAGTGTATGCCAGAATGGAAGAGGAGCAGCAACAGCTCTATACGGCAAATGTACAGAATCTCAAACGTCTGCTTAATGGTCAGACAGATGCACAGTTTCGTGAGAAAAAGCTGCAATTGCTTGCAGAGCTTACCAGGCTGCGACAGATCTGTTGTAACCCGCTGCTTGTATACGAGAATTATAAGGGTGGTGCGGCGAAGCTGGAAATGTGTATGGAATTACTGCATAACGCCATAGAAGGAGGACATAAGATTCTGGTATTTTCCCAGTTCACTTCCATGCTGGATCTGCTGGCAAAACGCAGTGATGCAGAGCAGATTTCCTATTATAAACTGACCGGTCAGACGCCAAAGGAACAGCGGATTGAAATGGTAGAAGCATTTAACCGGGATGAAGTGTCGGTATTCTTTATATCATTAAAAGCCGGTGGAACAGGACTTAATCTGACGAGTGCAGATATTGTGATACATTTTGATCCGTGGTGGAATCTGGCAGCGCAGAACCAGGCAACGGACAGAACACACAGAATTGGACAGAAGAATGTCGTTACGGTATATAAGCTGATAGCCAAAGATACCATAGAGGAGAAGATTCTGAAGCTCCAGGAGATGAAACAGGAACTGGCGGATCAGGTTCTTGGCGGAGAGAATATGGATAATCCGACATTCTCCAGAGAAGAACTTCTGGAGCTTCTGGGCTGATTATTTATTTGGATATACGTAGAAGATATGGCGTTTCTCTCTTGGAACTTCCTGAATGCGTATATCCATTTCCAGCCTCTCCTGATATTCTGACAACTGACTGGTGATTAACGGATTGCTTGCATCCTCCTTATGAAGTACCAGCTTCATACGTTCACTGATCGCAGCATGAAGAAGATCCATTTTCAGATACAGTGGATGTGAAGTGACCTCGTTGCACAAAGAAGCAATACTGCTAAGCTGTGACACATATTGTTCTTCATCAGCGCTGGCGTTCTCCAACTGCTCGATCAGGCGATCTTTTTTGAGCGTAATTGCCTGTAGAGTGACTGGATTGGGACAAGTCTGCAGGGACAACTCTAATAACATATCATCACACTGGCTTATGTGAGCCAGTAATTGCAGAATTCTCTTGTCATTTTCACAAATCGTCTTTAACAGTATTTCATAAGTCTGTCTGTAATCCATATAAATCCCCTTTTCTTTACACGTATCCCCTGTTACTTTAATACCAACAGATTGTTTCGCACTGGTATTATAAAATCGCTGGTTTTATTTTAACACAAAACTTTACATAATAACAGAAAATAATGAATAATTGTTGAGTAAATTTATTTAATACGGTATAATTATCATACAAAGCAGAAAATAGTCAGACAATTATTGGAATATAGATATAAAGTGATTGGAATAAAGCATGAGCAAGCAGCAGCGCTTAAAGGACATAATGAATCAGGAAAGGCAGGGTTAGAACTATGGAAGATGTAAGATTCAGCTTGTGTATGATTGTTAAGAATGAAGAGGCAGGTCT
>ERZ780079.242-NODE-242-length-25534-cov-13.1008_pt1 | contig 25534 bp, 20 predicted proteins | sample MGYA00511087_ERZ780079 | MGnify/ENA primary metagenome ERZ780079 (study PRJEB29588, sample SAMEA2142583) | human gut metagenome | biome: human gut; feature: human-associated habitat; material: faeces | place: Denmark | collected 2008/2010 ... | reverse complement strand
AAAAAAACACAACCCCGCCATTATGAGAAACGGCGGTTATTCTTATAGGAAACAGAAAATATCGGTAATATCAGGCGCTTATCGGAGCGTAACGCTCAGACGTAAGCGTATCGAGCATAGCTTTGTAGGGGTTAAGCTCACCGCTTGCCACCATCGAGAAAAGTCTGGGCGAACAGCCCGAAACGAGCGCAACACCGTTCTCGTTCATTGTGACAGGCTGCTGAGCTTTTCTGCTCTCAACATTCCAGAAAACTATCTCGGGGAGCGTATATCCTTTTTCGGCATACTTTCTACTTGCGCATTCGAAGTTTGTTTTGCCTGCGTTATCCGCACACTTGTCAAACTCCATATCCGATATTATGTATAATCTCTTAGGGAGTTCTTCCTGCGGAAGATTATACTTTACGGCGGTTTTCAGCAAAAGATTGAACACAGCCGATATATTCGTGTTTGCGACTTCGCTGTACCGACGGCAGTACTCCACCTTTCCTGCAATATCACTGCCCTTTATTTCGACAAGTTGAGGTCTTTCAGAGAAGGTTATAAAATGATTATGGAACCTGCCCTTGTTCCTTTCGGCGAAATATATTCCGAGCGACAGCGCAACAGCAATTGCTCTGGGATACATCGAACCCGAACCGTCAATCACGGCAAGAGCGTTTTCATCGTTACCGAAATCTTCGAGGGCGTTCCACGTTACGTCCATTGCGTTGCGTTCATCTGCGGACAGCCCGTCTGTACGCCGGTTGAAGCACGGAGCGATAACATCATACGGGGTCAGTACGCCCGTGTGCATTTTCGCTTTGCCGTTTTTCACATTGTCGATATACTCGCAGTAGCGGTCATAGTCGTTTTCATAGAACGCACCACAATATTTCAGCATTGCGAGAGCGGGCAGTTTTGAATAGTCAAAGGTATAGTCCTGCACACGCAGGCGGTTTTCAACTATATCAATCTTTTTTCTCAGTGCGACAACTGTTTTACGGTACTGCATTTCGCTCATTCCGAGCAGACGTGCAAGGCGGCGTGCCGTGCGTACCGTTTCCTTGTTTGATGCGTTGACGGAAGGGAGCCATTTTGCAAGAAGCGACACGCCCGTGTCAGACGCTATATCCTTTTTGAGCTGACCTTCTATAATCCGCAAAGCGTCCTTTTCGCAGGGCGTACCGATAAGGCACAGCAGATCGTCATATCTGCCGTACTCGGCGATGTATTCAATGTTTCGGCGTACGCTCTCAGGCTCATATTTTGCAAGATAGTTCAGTATCACACGAAACACTCTGCGTTCGCCAAGACCCTCACGGACATCACGGGCGAAGAAAAGCGTTTTTACGGCAAGCTCCTTATCCTCCGAATATGCTTTAACAAAGCGGTCGATAATATCTTTTTCGGTGCTGCTGCGGATCGCTCCTATCGTACCGAACAGATCAAGGCAGTGCGATTTTGTGCTTATGTAGGTCGCTGCGCCGTTTTCGGTCAGGGTCATGTTTGATTCTTCTTTTAACTGTTCAAGCATTGTGATTTCCTCCTCTGCGGCGCAGAGCAAGTTACTCACACGCCTTGAAATTATATATCGGTTTCAGCACTTCGATAACATCTACCGACTCTCTGATAACATCAATAATATCCGACAGTGACTTATACGCCATAGGCGCTTCGTCAAGCGTTGAATTATTGACCGAGGTCGTGTATATGCCCTCCATGCTCTTCTTATACTGCTCAATGTCGAGCGTTTCCTTAGCCTTTGTTCTCGACATAATCCTGCCTGCGCCGTGCGGTGCGGAATAATTCCAGTCGGGATTGCCCTTTCCTCTCGCAAGCACGCTTCCGTCCCTCATATTTATCGGAATAAGCACAAGCTCGCCGCTCTTTGCGGAAATTGCGCCCTTGCGGAGTATGCGCTCCTTGGTATCAATGTAATTGTGTATCGTATGGAACGCAGACACGGCAGTAAGTCCGCACCTGTCAAGGATTATCTCAGCCATACGCTCACGGTTACGCTTTGCAAAGCGCTGACATATCTCGACATCATAAAGATAATCCTCAAGGTAATTATCATAAAGATAGCAGAGATCTGCGGGCGTATCGGGGACTTTCGCCTGCCACTCTTTTTCCATCGCCTTTAATGCGGACTGAATTTCGGTGCGTCTGCCCTGCTCCTTATACGTCTTTATAAGCTCTGCTTTCTTTTCAAAAAGCTCGCCCTTACCGGACGCAAGCTCAATTGCAAGGTTCTGATAATACTCAGCTACCTGCTTGCCTAAGTTACGGCTGCCCGAATGGATAACAAGGTACTTGTTGCCGTCTGAGGAAACGTCTATCTCGATAAAATGATTACCGCCGCCAAGCGTACCGAGGCTTCTTTCAAGCCGTTTTGCCTGTTCAAGATGTCTGTAGCAACGAAGTCCCGTAAGGTCAAAACGTTCATAACGTCCGTCCCATACATTTCTTCCGCTCGGTATGTAGTGTGCGGCTTCATCTATCTTACTAAGGTCGATTTCCGCCTTTCCAAGCTCTGCTGTGTACATTCCGCAACCGATATCCACACCTACGACATTTGGTACTGCCTTATCGGTTATCGTCATTGTCGTACCGATAGTGCAACCCCTGCCTGCGTGTACATCGGGCATTATTCTGATTTTTGAGCCTGCGGTGAACTCATAGTCGCACATTCTGCGTATCTGTTCTATCGCTTCGTCCTCGACTACTTTTGCGTAACATATTGCTGTGTTGATTTTCCCTTTGATTTCAAGCATATCTCTGCTCTCCTTTCTCAAAAAATAAGAACAACGTCCCTTATAAAAACTATGATGGGAATAGTCAGGGACGCTGTCTGTTAACAAGACGCAATTAAAAATGGGTGTACGGACTTTAACCGCACTGTAACAAGCCATAAGGCTGTGTCGCCGTCAGGTCGGCAAAAACGGTGTTTAAAAAACACAGGTGTAAAATGCTGCTGTATGCGTCTTTGCAAGGCACTGATATTTTCCATATATAAATAATATGAACTGCTGTCTGTGCCTTAAACACTCTGCAAGGCACTGTTTTTAACCTCATATAAAAACTGCTGTCAGTGCCTTTTGTCTGCGGTGAAGCTTTCCTTCACCGCATGAGTTTATTATACAGGATGGGATTTGGTTTTTCACGGAAAAAAAGCTGCGAACTATATTTGTTCGCAGCTTTAATATGATTTATTAAAGGCAAATTGCTATATTACCCAAAATTGCAATTTTGCCGTTATCATCGAAGCTACAGCATATCGCCAACACCCTTGCCTTTCAATGAACGCTCTGTTGGTTTTGCGTCCTGCAAAACTCTGGGCGTTCAATTTCGGGCATCCATGCCCGCCCTCGAAAAAGGGGAGGTGGATTGACGGCAAGGCGCAAGCTATATTTTTACAACGTTTTTGTGCGATATATCCGACTTTAGAAATCGTCAAATCAATCTGCCGTCAAGACGGTAGGGATTGAAATTGATAGCACTCCTATCCTCAAAACTTCTGAGCAATCACAATCCCCACCGTCACGGCTCGGAATAGTTTCATAATTATAAAGGTTGGATTATCTGAATACTGTGCCACAAGGCAAAAACTTATATCAGCCGTGCCACCTCCCCTTTTTCGAGGGGAGGCAAGTTTAGTGCGTGGCAAAGGGATTATTGTCCTTTTGCAATGGTTGTGGGAATGACAAGGGTTGGTGCAACGGGAGGAGCGAGCATGACAAGAGTGACGGCAATTTGCTTCACTTTCTGCACTGAAAATTCATCTCACCCCACACCTTTTCTGCTCTTCCAGTCTTTCCTTTATCAATCCGACAAAGCTATCCGGGCTGATAACTTTAACGCAAGGGCCGAAGGACAACACACGGATAACAATCTCCGTTTCATCGGTTGCGTAATATTTCAGATGAAGCAGATACTTATTATCGTCAACACGCTCCGCCTGCTTTTCAAAGTGCGCAAAGTGGAGCATTACACGCTCGAGCGCATTCCGCTCGTCATTTATCTGCAGGGTAAGCTCTCTTATCTGCATTGTTTCCGGCTTTTCGTTCCACAGACCTGTGCCTGTGTACAGCTGACAGTTTATAATTCTGCCGAGATTTAACTGTCTGTACTTACAGCCGTCCATTATTACTCTTATCTTATCGTCCTTTTCCGAATATTCAAACCCTTTGGGGAAAAATCTCAGCGTTACTTCCTTGCCATAGCGGTTATTCAGCCTTGCGATTATCGGCAGATTGTTCTTTATGGCATAATATATCAGCCTGAACCGACCGATATAGCCCTCATCGCCAAAATCATCGCCGTCCGAGTATTTATCGTATACTTTATAATCGTCCTCGGTGAAAAGCGGTTCGACATCGGATAAGTCGGGAAACTGTACATCAAACAGCCTCACTCTCTTATCAAGCGATACGGCTTTCAGCCAGCGCTTCTGAAGCAATGTCAGCGGCATTGTCGGCTCGTGCTTTAAAAGCGGTTTTAAACTGCTGTCAAGCAGTTTCCACTTTCCGCTTTTAAGCGACGGCATTATAGTCAGCACGCTTTCGGAAAATGCGTTTTCGCTCACGATACGGTCAAGGTCCTTCTCTGTCGTATTCTTATCGAATGCGGCGATGATTATCCTTGCGACCGTGTTATAATATGCCGAGTAAAGCTCACTGAATATCATCGCTCTCACCTCCGCTGTCAGCCGTGTTATCTTCTATGCCGTATATTTCATACATTTTCTCTATATCGGCTTTAAAATTATTTTCAGCTGTTCTGTCCGAAAAATTGAGCCTTGTTATACGGCAGATAAACGTGCGTATCCACGGTATCATTTCGGTAGTGTCAAATACATCGGCGGAGTATCTGTAATGGTTGTCGTCGATTTTTTCAACCGTACCGCACCGCTTTTCACGCTCGAGGCGGTTTACGATATACTGCTCATCATCGGCTATTCTTATATCAAAGTCAACGTGCTGAGTGTCTTGTTTATCAAGCCTGCCGTTTACGCCCCACATACAGCTTTCAGCCGCATTCAGCTTCTCCCTAAGCTTATCAAACCTTTCGCACGGTTCGCCGATTTTTACATCGGATATGTAATCAAGCCGATACGAAAAAAGCCTGTTCAGCTTTATATTATAGGCTATAAGGTGCTGTCTGCCGTTTTGTGCGCTGATATAAATTCTCAGCGGTACAAGCCCTACTGACATCGGCTTGTCGCTGTGTCTGCCGAGATTTTCCACAGCGACACAGCTTTTCTTCTGCATTGCGTCAAAAAGCATAGCCGCTATATCGCTGTCAAGCGCCTGCGTGATATAGTGGTGCTTGAATGTGAAAAGCTTTTCGTGCGGCGGTAATTTGTCCGAGATAAACGAGCCGATAACACCGCACGGTGCGGTTTCCCCGAAAAAGTCGATAACATCGCATAGCTGTGACACATCAATATCGGGAGAACGGCTGTAAAGCACCTTTCTGCCCTGCTTTTCGGTTATGATGATGCCCTCTGCGGTGTATTCCTTTAGCTTTTTTCTAAGGGTCGATTCATCAAACGTAAAATCCCCCGACAACAATGAATCAATCTCATCTGCAAGCTCCGACAGCGTCAGCTTTATTTCGGGAGTGCAAAGTATATCGAACACTGCGAAGTGCAGAGTTATATCTCCGTCCGTAAAGCTCTTTGCTTTCCACGCCTTGTAGAAAGGGTTTTTACAGGCGGTGCGGCTGTCTACCGACAGAAATACATTCTTGCCCTCGGCGGTTTTTGCAAAACGCATATAATCCCCGAGCCAGCTTTCTACCCTGCGGCGTTCATCGTCATACGAACGGGCGCTTTTCCTGTCATAACCGCTCCTGCTCTTGAAGCCGAATACATAGAATTCACGCATATATGAACGTATTTTCTCAAAGTTCTTTATAAGCTCGCTGTACGCCATATCTGCTCCTTTCGGCATAGTAAGATATACCCGACCGCAAAGTGCAGTCGGGTAAAATGCTATAATATTCTTGTTTTAACTCTGTGTCGCCAAATCAAGCACAGGTGCAGTTCCGAGTATGTAACCGTCAGCGGTCACTCCGGCTGTACTGCCGTCCCACACATACGCATCTGTGTACGTACCGTTTTCATCTACCCACGCATTTGTTTCTCCGAACTCCGGCAGATTCACCAAGGCGCTTATATCATTCATATCGGGTGAAAACCATACCGAAAGACACATACCCTGAATGCAGTTTGCTCGGAACACTCCGTTTTTAAGTTCAGGAAACATGTCACGCAGATGAATGCCGAGCAGTTCTTCGCCGTAGCTTGTCGAGGATACAGTAGTTTCTGGTCTTATAATCGCAGTGCTTCCCCACGAAACCGTATCGGGAGAAAATGCATCGGGATGTTCTACTGCGTTCACTGTCCACACTCCGCCCGTAACCGTAACGGTAAATACCTCACGGCTCCCTTCCGATATACGCATATAGTTTTTACTGTAAGCGTCGGCTTTTGTAAGGAAATATGCAATGGATTTTTTCAGCTCCGATGCAGTGCGGTTTGCCGATGTTATTCGTGCCGACTGTGTAAACCCTAATAATGTAGGAACAAGTATCGCCGCTATAACAGCAAAAATTGCAATTGTGACTATCAGCTCCACTAAGGTAAAACCACATTTTTTAAGAATATTTCCGTTTTTTTGCATATACTTCCTCCGATATAAGTTTATTAAGTTAATAATAACATACCTTTCAGAGAAAATCAATAGATATATGCCACAGTTTCGGATTTTAACTGTTATGCCGCTTGTTTTGCTTGTAATATTCGTGCTGTGAATGCACAAGCCCGAACTTTTCCACCTCCGGCGGCACATTGTCTGTCCAGCCGACATAGTATGCCGTTATATCGGTCAGATCATTTGTTATGCGGTCAAAAACCTTATATTTGTTGCCGTTCTCGTCACGGGCAAATGTAGTGTACATAATTTCGTCTGTGTGGTTTTTTTCGCAATAAGCAACATAATCATCGGTTGTACCGTAATTCATATCATATAAATCGCAACCGTATAAATCCGGTGCTCCGAAAAGATGAAGCATTTCATGTGCAATTACAGCCGGAGAAACCTGAGTAGCCGAATAGATGTACGGTATCATACATACTTCATACGGATACTCAAGAACCTTGTTATAAAAACTGACAGTGTAAGCTGTTGATAACGATTCTTCCTCGGGATTAAAAAAGCACAGATATACAACCTGCTCACAGTTATACTGTTCTTTCAGCTTTTCGCTGTCAATATTATTATTGATATATTCCCACTGTAGCGGTATTGACTTCTTTTTTGATTTTTCAATATCTATGCATACCTCGTCAAAAGACGCTCTATAGCATAAATCGCTATCGTTATTCACGGCTGTTACAAAATTAAGTGAAATGCCATAGTCCTTTGCTTTTTCGGTCAACCAATCTGTCGCAAGCTTTGTATAACCGAATATATTACTGATTTTTTCTGCGTCTTCCTTGCTGTTTGACCATTTACCTTGCTTATCATCGGCGAATACCGAAACCACGGCAATATTGCCGTTAAGCTCAGAAGCCGAACCGAGATCGCTCAGCTTTATTTCTGTTGTGAGCGCACCCGGCGGATTATAAGGCTTTGCAAAAAGTCCGCTGTTTTCAAGATACAATATCAAAAATATCGCCGACAAAGCTATAACGGCACAGCCTATAATAAGGAGCAGTTTGTTTTTCATTTTATTCTCCGGATTAAAAATATATCCCCGACAGTTACCCGTCGGGGATATATGTATTAACAGTTGTTAATCAGCAAACCAGATTACGGTGTAGCTGCTGCCGGTGAAGATGTAGCTGCATCCTTAGTAACCTTGGGGTTTGTACCGATGATATCACCGTTGATAACACCATCTTCGCAGTTAGCTGCTGCAAAGTCTGCGGGAGCGATTTCAGCTGTTCTGCTTGTGATATCAGCTGAAGAATAAGCAACCTGTGCGCATACGCCGTTCTTGATAGAAATTATAGCTGTACCAGCCTTGATTTCCTTAAGATCCTTCTCAAGAGCTTCCTTCCAAGCGTTCTGCATATCAGTCATGTTCCAAGCAGTACCGTTTGACTTCTTACCGCTTACTGCTAATGCGTTTGCGTCAGCGCCGCCTGCTGCTGCTGTGAAAGAGAACTGAGCAGAAGCACCGTCAGTGTTTGAAATGCTGTAAATCTTTACAAGACCTGTGCCCTTAAGTGTGCAGCCCTTTGTTTCCATAGAAGAAATCGTGTTTGTGACTGTCTTTCTGATAGAAGCTGCTGTCTGGTCTGCAGATGTGATGTTAGCAGACTTAACGTAACCGATCATTGTAGGGATCAGGATAGCTGCGAGTACGCCGATGATAGCGATAACAACGATCAGCTCAACGAGTGTGAAGCCTTTCTTGGCTTTCAGTTTCTGTAATTTCTTTATCATGGGAAATTACCTCCTTGAAAAATGTAAAAGTTTTTTATGTTTAACGGTCTGCGCCGTTAAATCCAAAATTCCCCGTGGGTCTTCAGAATAAATATATGCCGAAGAATTTCTTCTCAGCACCTTTTCTGTTACCCTTGGTGTTTTCTGTACACTAAGAATATCATACTCCATTCAAAAAAGCAATAGCCAAATTGCTAATTTTTGTGTTAATCTTCAATTTTAGTGAATTTTAGATATAAGCGATTTCTTTTTGTGGTACATTTTGCACAATGCTTGTGTAACGGAGTTACACGCAACGCATCTTTTGTTGCATTTTATAATAATCCCACTGAAAACTTACCACAAAATCCGACCAAGTTTTCAGTGAACCGCACTTATAAAGCAAGAACCCCCTCAGGCATATCGCCGGAGGGGGTTCTCTATATTAGTTTAAAACATTATGGAGCTTGCGATTAAACTGTTTCGTCAACGCCGTAGTAAGCATTGAGGTACATCTGCTTGATCTCGCTCATCAGCGGGTATCTGGGGTTAGCACCTGTGCACTGGTCGTCGAATGCCTGCTCTGTCATAGCGTCAAGTCTGTCTAAGAAGTCCTTCTCATCAATACCGTAGTCCTTGATTGTCTTCTTGATGCCTACAGTTTCCTTGAGCTGTTCGATCTTAGCGATGAACTTCTCGAACTTCTCTTCGTTGTTCTTGCCTGTTACGCCGCAGAATTCAGCAACTTCAACGTATCTCTCAAGAGTATGGGGGTGATCATACTGTGAGAATGTACCCATCTTTGTGGGGTTGGGAACTGCGTTGAAACGCATAACGTGTGTGATAAGCAGAGCGTTTGCAACACCGTGAGGCAGATGGTGGAAAGCACCGAGCTTGTGAGCCATTGAGTGGCAGACACCGAGGAATGCGTTAGCGAATGCGATACCTGCCATAGCAGAAGCATTAGCCATCTTCTCTCTTGCTTCAACATCTGTCTGACCTTCAGCGTAAGCTCTGGGCAGATACTCGAAGATGTTCCTTGCAGCCTTGAGAGCAAGACCGTCTGTGTAGTCTGTAGCCATGATCGATGCGTAAGCCTCGAGGCAGTGTGTGAGTGCGTCAACACCTGAAGCACTTGTCAGACCCTTAGGCTGTGTCATCATGTTGTCTGTATCAATGATTGCCATGTTGGGCAGTAACTGATAGTCAGCAAGAGGATACTTAACGCCTGTCTTTTCGTCAGTGATAACTGCGAAAGGAGTACACTCTGAACCTGTACCTGAAGATGTGGGGATAGCTACGAAGTAAGCCTTTTCGCCCATCTTGGGGAATGTGTAAACTCTCTTACGGATATCCATAAATCTCATAGCCATATCGAGGAAGTCAACGTCGGGATGCTCATAAAGTACCCACATGATCTTACCTGCGTCCATAGCAGAACCGCCGCCGAGTGCGATGATAACGTCGGGCTGGAACTGCTTCATCAGCTCTGCACCTTCCTTAGCGCAAGCAAGCGTAGGATCGGGAGCAACGTTGAAGAATACTGTATGAGAAATGCCCATCTGATCGAGCTTATCTGTGATAGCCTTTGTGTTGCCGTTATGATATAAGAAGGAGTCTGTTACAATGAATGCCTTCTTCTTGTTCATTATTGTGCCCAGCTCATCAAGAGCAACAGGCATAGAACCCTTCTTGAAGTAAACCTTCTCAGGAAGTCTCAGCCACAGCATATTCTCTCTCCTCTCAGCGACTGTCTTGATGTTGATGAGGTGCTTAACACCAACGTTTTCGGATACGGAGTTACCGCCCCATGAACCGCAACCCAGTGTTAATGAGGGGAGGAGCTTGAAGTTGTAAAGGTCACCAATACCGCCGTGTGAAGAAGGTGTGTTAACGAGGATACGGCAGGTCTTCATTCTGTTGCCGAATTCGTTGATCTTCTCACGCTCTGTAACAGCGTTGCAGTACAGAGATGATGTATGACCGTAACCACCGTCGGCAACGAGCTTTTCAGCCTTTGCAACTGCGTCTTCGAAGTCCTTAGCCTTGTACATAGCGAGTACGGGAGAGAGCTTTTCATGTGCAAACTCTTCTTCGATATCTACGCTTTCAACTTCACCGATAAGAACCTTAGTCTTGGGGTCAACCTTAACGCCTGCAAGCTCAGCGATTGTAGCGGCCTTCTGACCAACTATCTTTGCGTTGAGTGCGCCGTTGATAAGGATTGTCTTTCTTACCTTTTCTGTTTCTTCGGGATTTAAGAAGTAGCAGCCGAGAGCGGCGAATTCCTTCTTAACCTTGTCATATATCTTGTCGAGTACGATTACTGACTGCTCAGAAGCACAGATCATACCGTTATCAAATGTCTTGGAGTGAACGATTGAAGCAACAGCGAGCTTGATGTCTGCTGTAGTATCAATGATTGCGGGTGTGTTACCTGCACCAACGCCGAGAGCGGGCTTGCCTGATGAGTAAGCAGCCTTAACCATTCCGGGACCGCCTGTAGCGAGGATTATATCAGCGCTTCTCATAACTTCGTTTGTGAGGTCGAGCGAAGGAACGTCGATCCAGGCGATGATGCCCTTAGGTGCACCTGCAGCAACTGCAGCGTCCAGAACTACCTTAGCGGCAGCGATTGTGCTCTTCTTAGCTCTGGGGTGGGGGCTGATTATGATACCGTTTCTTGTCTTAAGACAGATAAGTGTCTTGAATATAGCTGTTGATGTGGGGTTTGTTGTAGGAATAACTGCGGCAACAACACCGATAGGCTCTGCAACCTTCATTGTACCGAAAGCCTTGTCTTCTTCGATAATGTCGCAGGTCTTTGTGTTCTTGTAAGCGTTGTAGATGTACTCGGCTGCGTAGTTGTTCTTGATAACCTTATCTTCAACAACACCCATGCCTGTTTCTTCTACTGCCATCTTAGCGAGCGGGATTCTCATCTGGTTAGCGGCGATTGCTGCTGCCTGGAAGATCTTATCAACCTGCTCCTGTGTAAAGGTTGCGAATTCCTGCTGTGCAGCTCTTACTTCTGCCATACGAGCCTTGAGAGCGTCAACATTGTCAACGATCAGCGGGCTTACGGGAGCAGATTCAGCTGTCTTGTTGCTTACGATTTGCTTCTTAGCCATTTTGTCCTCCTGAATGTTTTAAACTGTTCTTTCTTATTGTACCGTTTTTGCGGTCTGCTATTATAGTTTACCGCAGGGTCGGCGGTTTACCCATTTGTTATTTTTTTAACAATATCATTATATCAATTTGAAGCGCATTTTGTCAATCTTTTTTTCTATGAAAATGGCTAAAATAAGACCGTTGCTTTTGTGCATATTGTATAATTGAAGGTGAAGAGGGGCGGATATGAGGAAAAAAGCGGTATCACTCAGTCTGTTGTGCAAAAACAGCCGTGACTTCACCGCCACGGCTGTGCATTATTTAATTGTAATCAGCTCTTGAAATGCTCCCCGTACTTTTCTTTAAGTATCTTCCACTGATAACGGTATGCATAGCTTGCAGTGAACACTCCGTCGTCTTTCCTTTCTGATTTTAATACAGACGGTTTGCTTTGTTCTAAATCAAAAACGATAGGATAAGCACTATTGTAAATATTTCCGTCAACTTCATTTGCAGTAGTATCATTGTCGGCAAAAATCAGATAAGATTGACCCTTTTGCAAAAAAACAGGATTCCACGTTGTTTGTATATATTTCCCGTTTCCACTTCTTAAAGTGTTGTAATATTCCATTTGCCCGTCATAATATTTTTTATCATTTTCACTGTATCTACTGCTGTCAAACTCACCCGATTTATTTTCAAATTGAGCTTTCAGATTTTCTTCCGCTTTTTGCACAAAATTTAAGCTTCTGTCGTTATACTGTTCTGTTATACGATAAGATTCACGGATATATAATATATCCCCTTTATTATACAAGCATTTTCCGTTATTGGAATCGACAACTTCTTCTATAACAACAGGCGTGTAGATGAAAGATAAAAACGGCTTCATAATCAACGTTTCACCGCATTTACCGTCAATGATAACATAACTGTCGCCTGCAACTCTGCATTTGAGCGCTACAAGTTCCGATGATTTAACGTCTATCGTTTCTTTATACAAGTCATCAAGATTCGGCTCAACAGGAAGATACATACTATACAAGTTACGATATGTGTTAGAATATATGTATTCGTTTGTAATCTCGTATTTGTCCTTATCGTAAGAAAACGTCTGATACCCCTCGATATTCTTTACAAGGTTTTCTTCACTTTCCTTGCTTGTATTATCAGTTGCAGAGCTGTTTTCTGTAGCCGAGCTTTCATTTTCACTGTCAGTGACCGAATTTTCCACAGGCGGAGTAGTATCGCCAACGCCGCCGGTTGCAGAGTTACTTGTACAGCCGAATAACATAAGTGCCGATAAGATCAGTGCTGTTGTTTTTGTAAGTTTTTTCATGATTTTTTCCTTTCGCGTAGTTGTGCTTTGTGAATAAAAACTGCAGGTATAGATTGATACTGATAGATTGATACTGATAGTATATCTACCGCTTTTATACTATCACGAAGTTAATCAGATGTCAATTTCTCCCCCCCGATTTGTGAAATATAGCCAATAAGAATTGTCAGAATATCCAAACGGCTTGCCCTCGCTCTTTCTTATCTGCTTTAACTTTTCGCTGAAATCCATATTGTCTTCCTCCTGTTTTCGTTTGGCTTTTGTGAACAGCTATATCATACCCTGTTTTTTTGAGTAGCTGCAATAAACATCTGCTTACAATCGTTGTTTTTCTGTGCTACTTTGCGTTGCATACAAGAAAATCGGTATAGCAAAGCGGAATGTGAAGCCACATTCCGCCGTTATTTTCAATTAAACTGCAACAGCATTACGACCATTGCTACAACAAGCACAGGAGAAAATACCGCCAGCAGCTTATTGTGCTTATGCTCTCCTCCGACAGGCGAAAGCCTTGCCGCTCCGCAGAATGCAAGCAGTACCGCCACAAACGGCGCCGCAAAGTAGGAGATATTCACGATAATGTTTCCCAGTACCGCCGCCGCATTTACAAGGCCGTCCCATAAACCGCCGATGCCCGTGAGCTGTTTCTGATACGTTATGACCGTAACAAAGAAGTTATTTATCAGATGAAGCACCATTCCGGGAATTATCGAGTCATATCTCACCGCCATAAGTCCGAAAATCACGCCGCTTAAAAACGCATACGCAAACTGGTCGAAATTTCCGTGAGCAAGCCCGAATATCAGCGCCGACAGGATAATTGCAGGCGTATCGCCTATGGGCTTCAGCGAACGGAGCAATAAGTGACGGTATATCATTTCTTCAAATACCGGCGCAACGAATGCGGTAAATATCAGCGTTACAATGCCCGATGAGAAGCTCGACGGCGCAATAGCGTCCATCACATTCTCTATCTCTCCCACTCCGAACAGAAGCTGAAGAACATAGTTTATGCAGGTGGTTATATTACTTCCCCACATTGCAAAGGCAAACATCGCAGGGATAAATATAAGCGGATAATACGACTTGTTTTCATACTGGGTATCAAGCCGCCTCAGCGGTCGATATTTAAGATAGACCGCACCGAATGCCAGTATTTTCGGCAGATATGTCGATATATTGCTGAACGTGTAATTCAGTACGGTAAACAGTGTACTGCCCGTGTCAAGCCCTGCACTCACAAAGCCCCTGAGCAAAAACACCATCGCAACAAATATTACCTTCTGAAACAGCGCAGATATGATAAGTGCTATTCCCAGATCAAAGCATATCCTGCGTATATCCGCAGGCTTAAGGTCGTCCTTCGAAGTAAGCGCATCAAAATCCTGCTGTCTGTATCTGTCCGCTATGACAGCAATAAGGCTTTTCTGCATTTTAACAGAGTCCTTTCGTTAAATAATCATCACAACTATTATATACGCAGTACACGCAAGAAATCCCACGATAAAAATCGGATTCTTTGCAATTGCGGCAAATTTCTGCTTTTTTGAAAGCTCCGGGTAATTATTTACCGGACGGTAAAGTCGGTTGTTCTTCAGCTTTCCTATAGCCGCCCCCATTCCGACAAGTGCAATTATCAGCACAAGCACAACATAGATCATCAGCACAGTAAGATAGGCTTCCTCGCCGCTTGTCACGGGGCTTCCCTTCTGCATCTTTGACATCGCCGTTACAAACGTGTCGGTTTTGACCGCAACAACGGCTATTGCCGCTATCGAGTTGAACATTGCGTGCATTATAGTTGTCGGCATAATACTGCCTGTCGCATATCTCACATATCCAAGGCAGATACCCACTATAAACGTATAGCAGAACTGGTGTATATTTCCGTGCGCCATACCGAAGCAAAGAGCGGAAACAAGTATCGCAAATCCGTTGCCGTAAGGCATAAGCGAGGTCTGTATAACGCCTCTGAACCAGTATTCCTCAAACAACGGAGCAAGGATTACCATCTGTATGAACAAAAATGCAAGATACCACGCACCGCTTCCAGTTCCCGAAGAAACTATCGGAGTAAGCGTATCCTCTACCGCCGATTGATTGTGTATAAGCAGAAATGATACGGCAAGCACTATTATATTAGCTATCTGACCTGCGCCGTACATAGGTACAAACCACGATATAGCCTTGCCGAGCCTTTTCGGCTTTTTGTACACCGTCTTGTCAAACCGATAGCCGAAAACCCTTGCGGTAACCGCTATCGCAAGACCGTATAATATAATTACGCTCGAAAGCGACTGCACAGACGATACTATCTGACTGTCGCATCCGCTCATAACAGTGCCTATAAGCCACGCCGCCGCATCTGCAATACAACGTGCCGCAAATATTATTATAAGTGCAAGCCCCGCTTTCCCGCAGGCGCTCTTGAAATCAGCGGCGCACATCAAGTACCTCTCCCGTTTCCAGCATTTCTTTTACATAACTCGGCAGAGCAAAACAGCCCTTGTGAAGCTCTGTATTATAATATCTTGTCTTAATTCCGAGTGAATTCCAGTGCTGTTCATCAAGATCCTTTATCGGATCAAGTCCCTTGCTCGCAAAGCCGAACAGCCAGTGTCCGCTTGCGTATGTCGGAATATGAGCCTGATAAACGGCGCACACGGGGAACACCGACTTTATACGCTCGTGCGCCCTGCACATAGCCTTTGCGTCATTTACATAGAACGGGCTTTCGTGCTGATTCACAAGCACGCCTGTATCGGTCAGTGCGTTGTAGCAGTTTCCGTAGAACTCGGGTGTGAAAAGTCCCTCGCCCGGTCCGAACGGATCGGTAGAATCGACTATTATAAGGTCATATTCGCCCTGCTTGCGTCTTACAAAACGAAGTCCGTCGGTAAAATGTATATCAAGTCTGGGGTCGTGCATCGAAACGGTCATTTCAGGGAAATATTCCTCGCAGACCTCGACGACCTTTTTGTCTATCTCGACAAGGTCGATATGCTCTATCGTGCTGTAACGGCACAGCTCTCTTACCGTACCGCCGTCGCCTGCGCCGATAACAAGCACGTTCTTTATATCCTTCTTTACCGCCATAGGAACGTGAACTATCATATCGTGATAGATGAATTCGTCCTTCTGCGTTATCATTACATATCCGTCAAGCGCAAGCAGTCTGCCGAATTCGAGCGACTGAAACACGTCTATGCGCTGATATTCGCTTTGTTCACTGTAAAGCTGTTTGTCAACTCTTATAGAAAATCTTACACTGTCGCTGTGATTTTCCGTAAACCAAAGATCCATTTGTATTACCGTCCTTTCAATCTGTAAACGCATAAGTCAATGTGGTACGGCGGACGAATTTATTCGTCCAGTATCATAATATTCTTTATTTCGAGGTCCTGTGTACCTGTAAGGAAACAGCCCTTATCCCCTGCATATTTTATATATGCGAGAATTTCGTCTGTTATCTGCTCACCGGGTGCAAGTATCGGTATTCCGGGCGGATAGCACATTACAAATTCACCGCTTATCTTGCCGGAACTTTGTTCGATCGGTACGCTTTTCTTGTTTCCGTAGAATGCATCCTGCGGCGACAGCTTAACTATAGGATTGATATACTCGTGGTCAAGCATACCCGTCTTATCCTTCGAATAGATACGCTTTATATCGTTGAGCGCTCCGATGAGCCTGTCGAGATACAGCTCCCTGTCGCCTATCGAAACGTAAGCGAGTATATTTCCTATATCTCCGAATTCTATCTGTATGCCGTATCTGTCACGCAGAATATCATACACCTCAATACCTGCAAGTCCTATGTCCCTTGTGTGTATCGACAGCTTTGTCACATCAAAATCATAGAACGCACCGCCGTCGCACAGTTCCTTTGAGAATGCGTAATATCCGCCTATCTCGTTTATCTCGTCACGCATATACTGCGCATAGGACTGCACCTTTGCGAATATCTCCCTGCCGTGAAGCGCAAGGTTTCTTCTTGATATATCAAGGCTCGACATCAGAAGATAGCTTCCGCTTGTCGTCTGCATAAGGTTAATTATCTGCCTTACATAGCCCTCGTTCACCGTGTCCGCTGTAAGTAAAAAACTGCTCTGCGTCAGCGAACCGCCGCTCTTGTGCATACTTACTGCGGCAAAATCCGCACCTGCCTTCATTCCCGCAAGCGGCATATTGTCACCGAAGTAGAAATGCGTTCCGTGCGCCTCGTCCGCAAGAAGATACATTCCGTGTGCGTGTGCAAGGTCGGCTATCTTCTTTATATCCGAGCATACTCCGTAATAGGTGGGATTATTTACAAATACCGCCTTTGCATCGGGGTTTTCGAGTATTGCCTTTTCAACATCCTCGACCGTCATTCCCAGCGGTATGCCCAGCTCCTTGTTTACTCCGGGATTAACGTAAACAGGCACCGCTCCGCCGAGAATAAGCGCATTTATCGCACTGCGGTGTACGTTACGGGGCATTATTATCTTCTCGCCACGCTTTGCAACGGCAAGCGCCATAGCCTGCACTGCGGCTGTCGTTCCGTTTACTATAAAGAATGCGTTCTTTGCACCGAAAGCCTCTGCGGCTATCTGCTCCGCCTCTTTTATGACGGAAACCGGGTGACAGAGGTTATCGAGCGGCTTTGACGAGTTCACGTCCACCGTCATACATTCTCTGCCTAAAAATTCCGTCAGTTCGGGGTTGCCCCTGCCCATCTTATGACCGGGTACATCAAAAGGCACTATGCGCTTTGCCCGGTATTCCTTTAACGCCTCATATATAGGCGCACGCTCCTGTGAGAGCATATCATCAGTCCTTTCGGGAAGGAAGTAATATTCATTCAGCCTTATAGCTTATATTTTCCATTCTTTTATTTACTGTTTGTTCTATATATTCACAGACATTTCTGAACTCATTGTGAATACTGCTATTCGTGAAACGCAATACCATTATACCTTTCGAATTCAGAAAAGCTGTTCGTTCTTTGTCGTACTCCATTTCTTTTTCCTCGTAATGCTGTGAACCGTCAAGCTCAATTACAAGCTTTGCTTTCGGACAATAAAAATCAGCAATATATTTAAACAGAACTTTTTGTCGTATAAATCTGACAGGGTACTCTTTAAGATAGCAGTACCACAATTTCCTTTCTTCATCTGTCATCTGAGAACGTAGCTTTTTAGCATAAGAAACAAGCTGTTTATTATGAATGTATTGCTTTTTTTCGTCCATACACACTCCTCTTCTGTTACGGTGTTGTCCAAAACTATTGCGATACTCAATATTATTCAATAAGAAGCAACACGCTTCGCCAAGCACTAAACTTGGCTCCCTTGCCAAAGGGAGCTGGCTTGCGGCAAGGCTCGCTCCTGTCAAATCTCGTTATATCCGGCGACACATGTAACATTCAAATAGCACTTACTCTGTCTGCCGCCAAGACTGAGGGATCGCTTGCTACAAACTGTTTCAGTTCTGCCGTCGCCTCCGTTAACAATCCCTCAGTCACAGTGACGGAAATCTTATTTATTTATAAAAAATCTTCGACCTGATATTAAAAGTAACACCGAAAATATTGTACCGCACTGTGCCAGCTCCCTTTACACAAGGGAGCCAAGGGGATAGTTCTTATTAAACGGAAATGCTTAAATATAAATCATCGCTAAACTCAAAATCACAAGAGTATGTTGCTCACCCGTAAATATTCATCCCCGAATATATCTCTATCATCTCACGCCTTAGGCTCTCCGTAATTCTCAGTCGCTCCTTAGGCGGAATGTCGTATATATCCGTATTGAACAGGTAGTTTTTCAGATCCATCTCACGCACCATAAGCCTTGTGTGGAATATGTTCGCCTGATACACATTTATATCGGTAGCGTCATATTTCGTCAGCGTATAATCGTTGATAAAATCCTGTATCGAGGTTATATCGTGGTCGAGATACAGCTTTCTTCCGCCTACATCACGGGTAAAGCCTCTCACCCTGTAGTCTATCGTTATAATATCGGAATCGAAACTGCCGATAAGATAATCCAGCGCATTAAGCGGCGAAATCTCTCCGCAGGTCGAAACGTCAATATCCACCCTGAATGTAGAAATACTGTTGTTCGGGTGATATTCGGGATAGGTATGCACCGTAACGTGCGACTTGTCAAGATGTGCAACCACCGTTTCGGATGACAGAGCCTTGCCGGCACCGTTACGCTGAGGATGGAGCGGCTTTCCGTCCACCATTCCTCTGTTGCACGACTTGTCTATCTCCATACTGTCCGTAGCCTTTTCGCTTATCAGCAGTGTTACGCTTGCGCCCTGCGGATCGTAGTCCTGCTTTGAAATGTTAAGCACATTCGCCCCGATTATATCCGTAACGTCGCACAGTATACCCGTAAGTCGCTCGGAATTATACTGCTCGTCGATATAGTCTATATATTCTTTCTGCTCTCTTGCTCCTTTAGCATAACAGACATCGTATATGTTGAAGCTCAGCGTCTTTGTGAGGTTGTTGAAACCGTACAGCTTCAGCTTTTTTTCCAACAGACACACAACCTTTCGGAAAAATATCTGCAATAAACGCAGCTAATATAATAATATAGTAAAACTGCCCTCTTGTCAATAAAAACTTGTGTAAAGAAGCCGCCGACGGCTTTAATGCTCATCGGCGGCTCTGAATATTATTCTGTTTTATTTTAAGCTCACACGTTATCCTGACCGGGAACATACTCAAGGCTGTCGTCTGAAGTTGTAACCTCTGCAGCTTCTTTAGACTTTATTTCTCCCGAAGTATCATTCTTATCCTTGAATACGAACTTCAGCAGGATAGGAGTTACTACAGTAGTGATAACCACCATAATTACTATAGGACCGAAAAGTCCGCTGCTCATAAGGCCCATATTAAGACCCTTATCCGCAACTATCAGCGCAACTTCGCCACGGGAAATCATTCCCACGCCGATTTGCAAAGCCTCTTTGTTCGTGTATCTGCATATCTTCGCACCAAGTCCGCAGCCGACAACCTTTGACAGTATAGCGACTATCAGCAGTACAACGGCGAATATGATGATTGTAGGTGTCATATTTGTAAGCGTTACCTTAAGACCTATGCTTGCGAAGAAGATAGGCGATAACAGCAGATAAGACATTGTATCAAATCTGTGTGCGATATACTTCGTCTTTGACGTACTTGAAATTACAAGACCTGCAACGAACGAGCCTGTAATATCGGCAACACCGAAGAATTCCTCGGCAACATACGCAAAGAGAAGGCAGAGCGCAAAGCTGACAATGACATAACGGCGCTGATTTTCTTCCGTTCTCTGTGTCCACTTGTTGAATACGAAGTGGAAGAATACACCGAACAGCAGAGCGAATGCGAAGAAGCCGAGTATCTTCAGTATTACTATACCGATATTTCCCGACTCGGGATCTGCAAGAGATGTAATTACCGTCAGTGCAATGATACCGAGTACATCGTCTATAAGAGCCGCACCGAGTATTGCGTTGCCCGCTCTTGTGTTGAGCTTTCCGAGTTCTTTAAGCGTTTCGACAGTGATACTTACCGATGTTGCAGTAAGGATAACACCTACGAAAACGTCCTGCAGGAATGTTGATGTCGAAAGAGTGGGATCTGCCGTACCGAACAGGAACGCTGTAGCGGCACCGCCGACCAGAGGAACGATAACACCGATAAGAGCTATTATCGAGCTTGCAAGTCCGCACTTCTTCATCTCACGGATATCCGTTTCAAGACCTGCGGCGAACATAAGCACGATAACGCCTATCTCCGACAGATTGCTGAGTATCGGAGCGTTGTCAAGAGATACAAGGTTAAGACACACAGGGCCTAAAATAATGCCCGCAACCAGTGCGCCGACTACCTGAGGAAGCTTTATAACCTTTGACAGCAGTCCGAATGCTTTTGTGAAAATGAGGATTATCGCTATATAAAGCAGATATGTGTAATCCATAATTCATCTTCCTTTCCTTTTGTTCTACTTTTTCTTTTCGTCACAAAGGCTATATCGCAGCTGTGCGATATAGCCTCTGTTTTTTCTGTATGCCCGTATTATAACACCTATTTAGAATAAGTCAATCCGCCTTGAATGTTAAAACAAAATTTTTCGTCAAAATCTATGAATTTACCAAACAAAATTGTTATAAGTGGATAATTTTCTTGACAAATTTCCATGAATTTTTTGAATGGCTCGTTATTCATTTTTGCAATACTGTTATTTGTAAAGCTGACATTTAAAGTATTTCCTTTTTCGGCTGAATTCTTTCAAATCGGCATAAACAAAAGCGTTACGGGATTTTTACATTCCCGTAACGCTTTTATAATCATGAATTTTTCACAGCAGTTTATTCAATTTACCAGTTTTTCAGCCCTGCTTTGCTATCATGCATACAGCGTGGGCGGCTATACCCTCTCCTGCTATGCCAAGACCCTCCTCGGTAGTTGCCTTTACGTTGACATCGTCCGTATCAAGTCCCAGTGCCGCCGCTATGCTCCTTTGCATATCGGGAATGAACTTTGCAAGCTTCGGCTTTTCCGCAACTATCGTTATATCCGCATTCGTGACATGAGCGTTTTTCTCAGCGAGCATTTTTCTGACGTGTTCAAGCAACTTCATACTGCTTATACCCTTGTATCTGTCGTCACTGTCGGGGAAATGCTTTCCGATATCTCCGAGAGCCACAGCACCGAGCATAGCGTCCATAAGTGCGTGTACCGCAACATCTGCGTCACTGTGACCGAGAAGCCCCAGATTATCCTTATTCGGCACCTCCACACCGCAGAGTATCAGCTTTCTGCCCTCTACAAGCCTATGCACGTCATATCCGTGACCTACACAAAGTTTAGGTGTGCCTGTTTTCCCGATAATATATTCCGCCATTGCTATGTCCTCTTTCGTGGTCAGCTTTATATTGTCATAACTGCCCTCAACGATAAACGGCTTTATCCCATACAGTTCCATTACCGATGCATCATCGGTTATCCTTGCGTCATTCACATCGAGCTTTTCCGCCGCCGCAAGATAGTCGGCTTTTCTTGCCGCCTGAGGTGTCTGTGCAAGCCACAGACCGCTTCTGTCGGGAGTAGCTGTGACAACACCGTCCTCGCATACCTTTACCGTGTCCTTCGCTCTTACCGCCGCCAGTGCCGCACCGTGCCGAAATGCCTCCAGTGCGACCTTGTCTGCCGTCTTTGCCGTCACAAAAGGCCTTGCTCCGTCATGTACCGACACCACATCGCACTCGCACGAGGTCTGCCTTACCGCTTTAACAGCCGACTCAAAGCGTGTCGCTCCGCCTGTGATGATTTTTATCGGCTTATCGGTATGTATGTTTTCGCTTACAAGCTCTCTGATTTTATCTGTATTATCCTCGCTTGCCGCTATTATTATTTCATCGGCGTTGCTTTCGACAAACCGTTCTATGCTGTACAGTATGACCGCCTTGCCGCAAAGCCGTGCCGTCATCTTGTCAAAGCCCATCCTCCTGCCGCTCCCTGCGGCAAGTATTATCGCACTTATAAACATACCTCTCCTTTACGATCAGTCAAAATGCTTATAGTTTCCGAGGAACTTGAAATACTTCATTTCCTCCTCAAGTATCGTCATAAGCCTTACTACCTCAGGGTCAAGCGCATTTCCCTCAAAGTCGAGATAGAACACCACGTCGAACGTTTCTCTCTTTATATCCTGCTTTGCCTGCGGAACGGGCGCACTCTCTATCTTTGTGATATTAAGACCGTACAGCGCAAAACGTATCAGCATTCTGTACAGTGAGCCTGTCGTATGCGGCAGTGACATACAGATAGAAATTATATCTGCGTCCGGTGTCACCTCAGGCCGCTTTGATATGCAGATAAAGCGTGTAGTGTTATCCGGGTTGTCGGCAATATCACGCTTTACCGTTTCCAGTCCGTAAAGCTCGGCGCATCTTTCCGAGCATATCGCCGCTATCGTGTTATCATCGCTGTTTGCGACCATTTCTGCGGCAAGAGCCGTGTTCGCATAAGGCACCTGCCTTGCAGGATATCCCTTAAGAAATCCGAAGCACTGCTTGAGTGCCTGCTCGTGTGAATAAATTGTCTTTATATCCGCACCGGGCTTTGCGGCAAGGCAGTGGTTTATCTTTATCTGCGTACGCTTGCAGATATAGAAGTTGTACTTCGCAAGCAGGTCGTAGGTCTGCCTTATATCGCCTGCCGTGCTGTTTTCTATAGGCAGTACGCCGTAATCCGCACTTCCGTTCTCTACCGCCTCGAACACGTCCGAAAAATCGGGATAAAAATCTATTTCAGAGTCGGGGAACAGCTTTACCGATGCCTCCTCCGTATTACTGCCCTTTGTTCCGGGGCAGGCGATTCTTACCGGCTGTATTTTCGGGCTTTCAAAATGCGGCACGGGTGCGTCGGACAATATTCTCTGCTGTAAGCATTTCGATATATCCATTATACAGGTGAAAAGCTGACCTGCGCCCTCCGCCAGATCATCGGGAGATTCGCTCTTTATACGCTCAAGTATTTCCTGCTCACGCTTTCCTTGAAATACCTGCATATTGTTTTCTTTCTTGTACTTTGCAACTCCAACACACAGATCCATACGCTTCAAAAACAATCTCAGTATTTCATCGTCCGTAGCGTCTATCTCTTTTCTTATCTCTTTGAGATCCATTTTTACTCTCCGTTTCTTTATTTCGGCATTTTATACATTATACAGCAATTGTCGCAGAGCTTTTAGGAAGTCCTGCGACAATCGTAATTTTTTATCAGTTCGTTTTTGATGATGTTGAAGATGATGAAGACGAGCCGCCTGACTTTGCGTAGTAAACCGTAACCTTTTCTGAATCCTTAACGTTTACCGTTTCGCCTATCTCCTTACTGCATTTAACAACATATCCGTCCTTTACGCCGTGCGTATCGCTCGTTGCCTTCTTCTCAAACTTTACATTCTTCTGTGAAAGCAGAGCTGTGTACTGGTCTACCTTAAGACCCGTATAATCCGGCAGCTTTATTGAAGCGGGACCCTTGCTCACAACGAGTTTAATTTCCGTTCCGGACTTTATTTCGGTATCGGGCTTTATGCTCTGGCTTATTACAATACCGTTTGCTACCGTATCGTCAAACTTGTACTCTGCGGTTATTTTTACAAAGTTATATGTATCCTGGATAGAGGTAAACAGTGCGCCTGTGAAGGTGGGGCATCCGTAAACTATATCGGGCGCAGTATCTGAGGAAACCGTAGTGTTTGAAGTGGTGGTTTCCGGAGCACTCGAGGATGTCGTGCTTTCGGGAGCGGAATAATAATTGGGATCTGTCGAGCTTGTATGGCCCTTATCCGTGATTGCAAGTACAGTTATCGCTATCGCAAAGCCTATCACGATGACCGCACATACAATTATCGTTGCGATAACGGCAATCTTGTTATTCTGCTTCTTTTTCTTTGCGTTAGCCGATTTTGTGCCTGTGGGAGCGGGCTTTGCTTCTTCCTTCGTTTCAACCTTTCTGACACGCTGAACGGGGCGCACAGGTTCCTGCTCTGCCGTGTTGAACTTAGGCTGTTCAAACAGCTTTACAACAAGCTCCGTTATAGTCTGTATACGGTTTGACGTATTCAGCTTAAGACCGTTCATTATAACCTTTGAAACGTGGCTCGGCACATTTCTGTTTATCACCATAGGCTCGGGGCAGTTATCATTTCCCAGCCTTGAAATAGATTCTGTAGGCACACAGCCCGTCAGCACCCTGTATAAAGTAGCAGATATGCCGTATACATCTGTCCACGTTCCCTGCCACTCGGCTGAGGAATACTGTTCGGGAGCGGAATATCCGGGGTACATTTCGCATGCGATCTCCGTACCTGTTGTTCTTCCTGCGCTTATCTGGAAATCTATCAGCTTAAGCTCGTTCTTCTCTGTTACAAGTATGGTCTGCGGACTGATTCCTCTGTGGATTATCCCTGCCGAATGCACAAGACTCAGCGTTGTCAGTATCGGAGGGAAAAGCTCCTTTACTCTGTCCCAGGTAAGCTCGCCCGAGCAGTTTGCAAGATAAGCCTTCAGAGTGATTCCGTTTATAAATTCGAATATTACATACGCCGTATTGTTCTGGGGGAAAATATCAAGCACCGTCTGTATATGCGTCATTGAGCGTGCCTTGAGCAGTGCCTTGTTAAGTTCAACGAATTCCGACATATACGTTTTATAAAGCGGAAGCCTGTTAGCGTCAACCACTATCTGAGGATCGCCCTTCTTGCGTGAGCAAAGCGTATCCGGCATATATTCCTTGACGGTGACCTTAGCACCCGTCACCTTGTCGAAGCCGATATATGTAGCGCCCTCGCCGTTATAGCTGAGCAGCTTTCCTACAATATAACGGTCGTTGAGTATCGTTCCCGGTGCCAGATATGACGGCAGATAAGGAGCGTCATTGCTGTAGCCGCACTTCTCGCACGGTCCGTCGCTCTCTTTCTCGTTCATACAACCTAAACACAGTCTGTTTATCTCTGTCATTCAGACATTCCTTTCAAAAGAGGGTTACCCTCGCAAAGTTTTATGTATATAACCGCCGTCTACCGACAGTACAGTCTGTTGAAAAACCTATATAACTTTTTAAAATGGGGTTTGGGGCGTAGCCCCAAGCGGGGTGAGGGCGGCAGCCCCACAC
>ERZ780079.241-NODE-241-length-25547-cov-3.54774_pt1 | contig 25547 bp, 19 predicted proteins | sample MGYA00511087_ERZ780079 | MGnify/ENA primary metagenome ERZ780079 (study PRJEB29588, sample SAMEA2142583) | human gut metagenome | biome: human gut; feature: human-associated habitat; material: faeces | place: Denmark | collected 2008/2010 ... | reverse complement strand
CCCTTTTCATCTATTTCATCTTCGAAAAAAGTCTTTAGCATATCAAGCGCTAGCGTTTTTCCAAATCTTCTGGGTCTGGTAAACAGGTTGACATAACTTTGCCTATCCAGTAATTCCTTTATAATAAGAGTCTTATCCACATAAAAATACGCTTCATCAATTACTTTTTTATAGAATTCAATTCCTATTGGTAGGTTTCTTTTTGCCATATCTTTTCGGATCCTCTCTTAGGGTTTCTTCATCTACAGTATATCTTTTATGAACTTTCATTACAACCATTTTCCTAATATAAAGTATGCAATTGTCAAGGTTCATTTGTTTATTTCAGCAAGCCTTTTAAGCGGCTTAACTTACTTCTCCATACGCATCTGTGCTTCTTCGTGTGTTGCTGCCTTATCTACCACATGATATGTTCTGATTGCTTCTTTCTCCATCTTCTGCTGCATATATAATGCGTCATATTCTGCACGTCTGACATGATACTGTGTATCCTGTAACAGTCTTCTGTTTGCGGCTATTGTATCTGATACCAGACCAATCACGAATGTTACAAAGCCCATAATCAACAATGTACTCGCCAATATCAGGGATTGTACATGTCCCGCAGATGTGCCTGTAATAACGAAATAAAGATATCTCAGGATAAAGATAAGCCCAACTCCGGAGGGCAACAGCATCAGATAGGTAAACGTCTTGAGCGGCTTGTACATCATATAAGCCCGTAGAATCGTTACCATAGATTTCTTAACATATCCCCAGATACTCTTGAACAATCTGGATGGGCGCAGTTCACCGTTGGTATGAATCGGTACACTGGTAATTGCCAGCTTCTCACGTCCAGCCTGTACAATGGTTTCCAGAGTATAGGTGTAGTCATTTACTACGTTGATCCGCATAGCTGCTTCTCTGCTGAGTGCACGGAAGCCACTGGGAGCATCCGGTATATCTGTCGCAGATGCCTTACGCACAGCCCAGCTTCCCAGATGCTGCAGCTTCTTCTTGATTAATGAGAAATGCTCTGTATCATCAATAGGTCTGGCGCCTACGACATAATCAGCCTTTCCATCCAGTATTGGTTTAATGAGCGTAACTATATCTTCTGCACAATACTGATTATCCGCATCTGTATTCACGATAATATCCGCCCCTTGCCTAAGGCATTCATCCAGTCCTGCCATGAAGCCTTTTGCCAGTCCTTTATTCTGGGTAAAATTCACTACATGATGTACTCCCCATTTTTTTGCAACCTCTACAGTATTATCCTTACTTCCATCATTAATAATCAGATATTCGATCTCATCTATTCCATCTAAGTGTCTGGGCAAATCATTTAATGCAATTTCCAGTGTTTCTGCCTCGTTATAACATGGTATCTGAATAATTAATTTCATTCGTTATATCCCCTCTTACTTTTGTACTCACTAGTTCTCTTCTCTGTTCTTCTTCACCGCTGATACAATGCCTACACCAAAAATTGCAATTACCAATACTACAATAATGCTTCCCCATATCATTCGATTTCTCTTCTGACGCTGCAATTCCAGCATTTCTTCATATGTGCTCTCGTAGTCATTTCCAATACTGTTAAATTCTGCATTCAATGTATCTACATTTCCAATAGGAGTTAATGCATTTATTTGGACATACCCTGTCTTATCTCCTTTTGAAACCGTACACCACTCACCATCCGTATAAGCAGTAACCATGACTGTATCTCCTGCCACAAGTTCCTGCACTTCTTTCGCAGATTCTGACGCATTTTCTCTCATCTGCGTATTTTCATTTACCTGATAGAAGCTGTTTACCGTAATTTCTGTCTTCTCTGCTGCATAACAATTAGAAGAACTGTACAATACTCCCACCAGCATAATAAATACAGCCATCATTATTTGTATCCATGTTTTCTTTTTCATAATTTTGTTTCTCCTCATTTATCTTTCATTCGTTATAGAAAATAGCCAGATGCCCCATAACACGCCAATAAGTATATTGATTTTTTAACTCATCAAGCCCACTGTATAAATAGTCTGTAACTATCAGATCAGTCTCTTCAATGTCCTTTTTATCGTAAATTAAATAAATCTTCGTATTGCGTAGGCGAAATTGTAAATTATCTGCCAGACATCTGTCTCCTTCCTGGATATATACAAGTCTGTCATGATGTTCCATTTCTTTCTCTGCAATATCAATCAGCTGCATATCCCTGAAGTTTGCCATCTGTGTTGCTGATGAGAATGTTGCTGCCAGATGAATCCCCAGAAATAACTCCATTGCCATGATGACGGCAACTAATACAGGTAATTTCTTGCTATTGCTTATTCGAAGTATAAATATAACGAATATCATCAATATTATAGAAACGATATATGCCATAATATGAAATATTGTAGGATTGAATTTTTCTCCGTTATATAAATAGCTGATTCCCAATATCATATATGCATGTATATTGGTCTGGTGATATTTATCTATGATATATATGATCAGTCCCAATACAGGTAATTGCAGAATTGCAATGCACAGGGCAGGTTTTACAATATGTCTGCTTTCCATAACACCTATACAGCCCAGCCCCATAAGAATCGGCAGGATTTGCTCATTGTACCGTCCATAGGTTAATCCATCAATTCTTCCACCTATTCCTGTCGTATAGATAGCTGTTACTGCTATCTCGCCTGCTGTCGCTAATAATATAAAGAGATATATGAGCTTCTTTTGTTGCCACAATCTTTTGAAGCATACATATACGCCCCAGTAGAACAACCCAAAACTTGCAAGCCCCAGATACCATAGCTTGCATATGGCGCTGATGAGTAGATTCCTGAAGCCTGTTAATGTGAATATGCCTTTTATCTTAGCTGTTTGTCCATTATAGTCGTTATAGGCTATGACTTCTTTTGCGGTGTCCGTATAGATATTTTGAGTTATATATGCTTTTATCCTGTCTGCTATCATAAATAGCAATGCGAGTGCAATAATAACAGCTGCTATTTTTATCCAGTTCTTTGTGCTATTACCAATGTGCATAAAAGCATAGATGCCCAATGTAATAACTGCTGCTATCAGTATTGCTACGGTTCTCATATGTACCGTATATATGTAAATAAGCGAAATAATCAGTGCGACTAATATTCCCGGCTTATGATTGTCTAAATAAAGCGTCATCAGCATACATATGATAATGTACATACTCATAACTACGATCTCTGTCATGGTAGATCTCGAATAGTGTAACCATGACGGATATAAAATGGCGATCCCCGTAATCAGAACCAGAGAAATCGTCTTCTGTCTCTCTTCCTGTAATCTCATGATATTTTTAAGCAACACAAAATAAGCCAATATCATAAGTAGGAAATTAACTGTAACCGCTGCCCTATAAGCAACTATTGAATCTTGAAAAATCTGAAATATGGGGTAAAGAATAAGAGTATATCCAAAGGAATAATAAGAACCAAGTGATACGATGTCTGACCAGTCACATCCCGAAAGTGTCGCTGCATATGTCCAATATCCGAATTCATCCGGAATCAGTTCGAAACTGTAGATTTGATGAATGCTATACATATAATAGCAAAATAATAACAATACAAAGATAAATAGATATTTAGTTGTCCCGGTCTTCTTCCTCATGTTGTAAATATGTTCCCCTTAATATAATCTAAAAATCATTTCCCCTGATTGTAATATCCGAGCAGATGTAGTGCATCTGCCCGGGTAAATTTTACATTATTTTGCAATAATTGCATATGTACCAAGACCAGCCTGTACTGCGAATGTTACAGTTGTAGGATCTGTATCCTGATCTTCAAGAATTGTTGTAGCTCCGCCTGGCTGTACGCAGATTGCAGAATATGTCTTAGTTGTATCTGCTGTCTTAGGAAGACCAGCCTTCAGTGCTACACTACCATTTGAAAGTGTAACCCACTTGCCATTCTGCTTAGCACCAAGGTCAATATTTAATGTAGATACTAAATCAGCACCGCCAAGTGCTTCGATAGCTGCATTTACGCTTACCATGGCTGCAGTACTCTTCTTCTGGTCTGTATCATAGATAATGATTGCTGCTTTCTGTCCACTTGTTAAGCCTAATGCTGCTGCTAAATCTGCTGCAGGAGTAGTTACTGCTACACCTTTTAAAGATTCTGCTGCATATACGCCAGCGATAGATGTCTGAACAGCTACGCCGCCAACCTTTACAGATGCACCTGCAGACTGGCTATTAGCCTCTGCATATGTAGCTGGTGTTGAAGTCTCCTGTGTTGTAGAACTGGATGAGCTTCCGCTTCCTGCGTTCTCTGTTGTTGCACATACAGTCATGGCTGATGCCATTACCATTGTTGCTGCTAAGGTTGCAGCTAATACTTTCTTCATACTTCTCATTGGATTGTTCCTCCTCGTTGTTTTTTGGGGTCTTGTGAGTACCCGTTAATTTTTTCTTTTTGTGCCTGACTCTGATGTATATTAGATTTTCTCTCGGAAACCTAATTTATTAATATTATAAACTTAACATGTGCTATTTTCAATAGCATTTTACAAATTATGCTATTTTGGTTATATTACTCACAAATTTCGTGCCATGATTTTTATCATAATTTATTTTTATGTATAGTATTCTCTCTTTTTTACAATATTAAAATCATACTTATAAATTACATTTACTTTGTGCTATATTAAATAGCTTATATGCTATTTTAGTGAGCCTTTTCTTTTCTATTAACAAGTATAATTGTTAAATACTGATAATTTGGAAGGGAATGTAATATATGACTGGTAATTCACTTGGTACTTATTTAAAATCATTACGCAAATGCAACGGCTATTCTCAGGAATTTGTGGCTTCCAGTCTAAACATTATCAGGCAGACTTATTCTCACTATGAAACAGGTCGTATCATTCCTCCTGTTGATTCTTTATACAATCTTGCAATGCTGTATCATATTTCCTCCGATGTCCTGCTTGGCTATGCAATGGAGGATCTGTCTACTAAGGAGAATGGCAGCAGGCACTTTACCTCTATCTCGTCTGCCGGCTGTGCGCCTGCGACTCCCGTAATCTCACCTCAGGACAGTGAATTGTTAAGCTACTATCACCAGCTGGATCTGCGCGACCAGGAAGATATTCTGGATTTCATCAAATTAAAAGCAAGCAAAAAAAGAATGCCCCACTAGGAGCATTCCTGCATCATGGACAGCACCATCTGCGCTGTCTCTACCATACTTGTACTGTTGTCCATACTATGTTTCTGAAGATATCTGTGAGCTTCCTCTTCGGTCATGTTATTCCGTCCCATGAGAAGCTCTTTTGCTTTTGCAATCGTTGCTGCTTCTTCCTCATTACGCTGTCTGGGTTTCTCCCTCAGCTTCTTCTTACGTCTCACCAGATTCTGGGACATCATGCCTACGGTGCTGATCAGTTCATGTACTTTAAGGGGCATACCCAGTCCGACCATATTGCCGCCTTCCACTTCTGAGAGAAGTCTCTGGGAAGCCATAAGCAGTATTTCAAAGCCTCCCGGAACGTTCTGCTGTAATTCTGAACAGATCATATCTGCCAGCCTGTAACCGCAGATTATGATTCCATCATGAAATTCATCCGCATAGCTTAATGCCTGGGCGCCCGATGTACAGACAGCGGTCACGCCAAATCCATTTTTCACCAGAATATTCTTGATGCTTTTGGCATCCTCTATTTTGGCAAAAGCTACGATGATATTAGTCACTGATACACCTCCTAATCATGTCATTTACCTCTGACATTATTTAGAATTTGTACAGATAAGACTCGATTTCCCAGTTGGTCACCTGGCTGTCATATTCTTTCCATGCTGCAATCTTGGATTCGTAGTACTGGTCAAATACTCTGTCACCTACCAGATCCTTGAGCAGGGTATCCTTCTTCATTTCCTTGCAGGCATCGAGAAGGTCTGTAGGAAGCTTCTCCAGCCCTCTTGCCTGTGCCTCATCCTCTGACAGGATATTGATGTTGTCCTGTACTTCTGCAGGTGGCTCAATCTGGTTCCTGATTCCATCCAGTCCAGCCATGAGACATGCGGCAAAAGCCAGATATGGATTGGCAGCCGGATCCGGACTTCTCAATTCAATTCTTGTATGCTCTCCGCGCATATTCGGCACACGGATCAGTGTATTGGCTCCTAATGTGCTCCATGCCACATATACAGGTGCTTCGAATCCTGGCTTTAATCTCTTATAGGAATTTACCAGTGGATTGGTTACTGCGCAGATTCCCTTCACATGCTTCATCACGCCGCCCATGAAGTAATACGCCTCTTTGCTGAGTCCGTTCTCTCCATTTGGGTCATCAAATATATTTCTGCCGTCTTTACGCAATGACATGTTGATGTGCATACCGGAACCGCAGAATTCCTTTCTTGGCTTTGGCATAAAGGTTGCATGTAAGCCGTGATGCTTTGCGATTGTCTTTACAGCCAGTTTAAAAGTCATAATGTTATCCGCTGTTGTCAGTGCCTCGTCATACCTGAAATCCACTTCATGCTGGGAAGGTGCTTTCTCATGATGGGAAGCCTCTACTACAAATCCCATGTCTTCCAGTGTCAGCACGATATCTCTTCTTGCATTTTCACCATTATCCAGAGGTCCCATGTCAAAGAATCCCGCCTGCTCGTTGGTGATTGTAGTAGGTCTGCCATTTTCATCCGCATTGAAAAGGAAGAACTCGCACTCAGGCCCTACGTCAAAGGTGTAACCCATCTTAGCAGCCTCTTTGATTGCCTTCTTCAGGACATATCTGCAGTCACTTTCAAAAGGCGTTCTGTCTGCACGGTATACATCACAGATAAACCTGGCTACCTTGCCCTGCTGTGGACGCCATGGAAAAATCGTAAATGTATTCAGGTCCGGATACAAAAACATATCTGCATTGTCGGTAGGCAGCATACCTTCTACCAATGTACAGTCAAACATACAGTCATTATTCAGTGCCTTCTCCAGCTGGCTTGACGTAATTGCCACGTTCTTAAAATTACCCTCAATATCCGTAAACTGCATACGGATAAATTCTACGTCTTCATCTTCTACCATATTGATGATATCTTGTTTTGTATACTTCTGCATTGTTTCCATATCCTTCCTATTATAATGCGCTATAGTGCATATATTGTGCGTTATAATCTGTTATTTTTAGAATATATTATTAACTTTTCATAAATAATAACAAGTTATGTCGTTCTTTGTCAACCACTGTTGCGATAAAACACATCATATTCCTCCCCTCTATTTCATATGATGTATAGAAAAAGAGTTTGGAGTCTTTTTATGAGTGCCAATACCAAAATTGTTGTTCTTCGTTCCAGAGAAGTGTTATATACGATCTTACTGTTATTCGTAGGCATCCTGATCATTCTGGTTCTGCTGTCTCTATTCCTGCCTTCGGATTCTGCTTCACCTACAGAGGAATCTGCTGCCCTATACGTTCCCGGTGTATATTCTTCTACGTTACAGCTTGGCAATGCCGCTGCACAGCTACAAGTCACCGTAGATGCGGATCATATCAACGCAATTGAATTGATCAATCTGGATGAAGCGGTTACTACTATGTATCCTCTCATGGAGCCGTGTCTGGATGAGCTGACTGCCAAAGTAATAGACAATCAGGGACTGGAGAACATCAGTTATTCCACGGAAAGCAAATATACTTCCATTTTATTACTGAATGCTATCTCCCAGTCCCTGAGTAAAGCAGCTGTATCTGCACCCATGTCTGGCACAATGCAATAAAAGCACGCATTAGCGTGCTTTTATCTAAGGCCTTAATGTGTCCAGTTCCTGCATCCAGATATGTGCGCATGCATCCGACGGCATTCTCAGGTCGCCTCTTGGAGACAGTGCCACACTGCCTACCTTAGGTCCGTCCGGCAGGCAGGAGCGTTTGAACTGCTGTGCAAAGAATCTGCGATAGAAGGTCTTCAGCCATTTCAGGATAACTTCATTCTCATATACTCCTGCAAAGGACAGTTTTGCGATTCTGTATATCTTGGAAGGCGTGTATCCGCAACGCAGCATATAATATAAGAAGAAATCATGAAGCTCATACGGTCCTACGAGATCTTCTGTCTTTTGTGAAATTACACCATCCTCCGGTGGAAGAAGCTCCGGGCTGACCGGTGTATCCAGAATATCCAGCAATACATTGCGCATTGCTTCATGATTACAGGTATCTGCATAATACTGCACCAGATGACGCACCAGTGTCTTAGGTACTCCTACGTTCACTCCGTACATGGACATGTGGTCACCATTATAGGTTGCCCAGCCGAGCGCAAGCTCAGACATATCTCCTGTACCAATGACCAGACCGCCATTCTTATTGGCAATATCCATCAGTATCTGGGTTCTTTCTCTTGCCTGTCCATTTTCATAAGTCACATCATGCTGATTCGGGTCCTGTCCGATATCCCTGAAGTGAATGTTCACGGCTTCCTTAATATCTACTTCCTGTAACTGTGCTCCACAGGCATGGGTCAGCTTGCAGGCATTGTCATAGGTTCTGTCCGTTGTCCCAAAGCATGGCATTGTCACCGCCTTGATGTTCTCTCTTGGCAATCCCAGCATATCAAAGGCTCTCACCGTCACCAACAGGGCAAGTGTAGAATCCAGACCGCCGGAGATACCGATTACCGCAGTCTTAGAGCCTGTATGCTCATATCTCTTTTTCAGGCCATTTGCCTGAATAGAGAGAATCTGCTCACAGCGTTTCTCTCTGGTCGTTTTATCGGATGGCACGAACGGCGCTCTGTCAAACTTTCTGCTTAACTTCGTTTCTTCTACCTTCAATGTAAAAGGTATCACATCATGAAGGATATCTTCTCTTGGAAGGTACGTAGTCATCTTCCTGCGTTCCATCCGAAGCTTGGCAATATCCAGATCTGCATAGATAATTCCCGTTGTAAAAGATGTACTCTGCGCAAGAAGTGTACCATTCTCCGCAATCAGGTCATGACCGCCATAGACTACATCCTGTGTGGACTCTCCATCTCCTGCGCTGGAATAGATATATCCTGCAATCAATCTTGCACTGGTCAGCTTCACCAGCTCTTCGCGATACGTATCCTTGCCTACCAGTTCATTACTGGCTGACAGGTTCACCATGACTGTTGCACCTGCCAATGCATGTCTTGTGTTAGGAGGATTCGGCGTCCAGATATCTTCACAGATCTCACAGCCTACCACCAGTCCTTCCACGGTATCGCATTCAAATAGGATATCCGTCCCAAAAGGAATCTCTTCACCCTGATATCTGCAATAGCCATCCTGTCCCTCTCCTGAGGCAAAATGTCTTGCTTCATAGAACTCACCATAGTTAGGCAGATATGTCTTTGGAATAAAAGCCAGTACATGTCCGTGCTGCACCACTGCTGCCACATTGAACAACTTATGGTCTTTTTCCAAAGGCATTCCAATAAAAAGCAGAGCATCACACTCTGCCGTTCTGTCTGCAATTACTCCCAACTGTTCCCTGGCTGATGCTAACAGCTTATCCTGTAGGAACAGATCACTACAGGAATATCCGGTAATACACAGCTCCGGCAATACTACAATCTTCGCCCCATTAGAGCAGGCTTCCTTTACCTCGTTGATAATAGCTTCTGCATTGTATTGGGTATCTGCAACTTTTATCTTTGGCGTAGCCGCAGCTACTTTCACAAATCCATCTTTCATAATAATCCTCATTTCTGCGCACGTCCTTTGCGCATATCGAGTTTGTGTCAAGTATACGCAGACACAAATCTCGTGTGTGAAAAAAACTGCCATATATGGTTTTTTCACACTATCCTTCCCTTATTTTGAACGCTTGATGATCTGTTTGAGATCCTCGATGCTGAATTCATAAGCGGTATTGCAGAAATGGCATTTTACTTCGATAGGCTTGCCATCCTGAATCATATCATTGATTTCCTTACGTCCGATGCTGACGATCGCCTTCTCCACACGTTCCTTGCTGCAATTGCAATAATACTGTGTTGGAATCGTATCCTGAATCTCCAGGTCCATATCCCCAAGAAGTACTTCCAGAATCTGCTCCGGTGTCCTGCCTTCGTCTAACAGCTTCGTTACGCTGGATACCTGCGCCAGATTCTTCTCCAGCTTCTCAATTACCTCTTCTTCTGCAAAAGGCATCAGCTGAATGATGAATCCACCCGCCTGCTTCACGGTATTGTCCTTTTCCATCAGTACTCCCAGACCTACTGCAGAAGGCACCTGTTCGGAAGTTGCAAAATAGTAAGTCAAATCTTCTGCAATCTCACCTGTCTGTAATTCAGTCTGTCCGGTATAAGGCTCTTTTAACCCCATATCTTTGATCACACTAAGATATCCTCTGCCGATAGCTCCGCCTACATCCAGCTTACCTTTCTCATTTGGAGGAAGCATGACCTGTGGCTCTACCACATATCCTTTTACATTTGCTGCAGAATCTGCTGTCACTGTAATGCCCTTCGCCGGTCCATCACCACGTATCTGCAATGTGAGAACATCCTGCTCACCTTTTAACATGCTGCCCATCATTGCACCGGCAGTCAGCAATCTTCCCAGTGCCGCAGTCATAACCGGACTTGTCTCATGAACCTGACGTCCCTTCTCTACCATTTCTCTCGTTGTCGCCGCGAATGCACGAATCTGTGCATTAGCAGCTGTTGCTCTTACTATATAATCTGACATCTTAATCTCCATTTTCTTATATAAAACGTATCTATTCAGAACCCCATGCGCAAAACCGCATCTTCGATGCTACTTTTTTGCTTATGTGGTTACTTCGCCATATAAATCGAGTCAAATATGCTTGTGAACAAGCATATTCTGCCTCAATTTGCATGGCTCTGAATAGTTACTGAAATTTAGAACTTCTTCGCGAAAGAGTCTTTACTCTGAGCGATTAGAAGTTCTTTTCATACTCATTTCATATTTTCTTGCGCCACACAATAGATACGCTGGCTTTGTGGTGTTACTTCTTCCAGTGTGTCTGCATCATAAGCTTTCAAAAATACCAGTCCTGCTTCTTCGATAAATCCACGCATCTCTTCCAATGTATAGCCTCTCTGGAAATGTGTCTCCTGGAATCTGCGGAAGGTATCAGGTTCTTCCTCATTTTCCCTTACAAAAACAGTAAGGTCATACTCATTCATCATCTCTTCCGGATCATAGAAATTCTCCCAGATGAAGCTGCAATCATCTCTTGTCTCAGCAATGACTCTGTCTCCAATAATCGTTTCATATTTATAATTGGTATTAAAATCAAAGAAAAAGATGCCCTTCGGGTCTAGATAATTGTTCACCAGCTTAAAGCAGGTAACAACATCCTCATCCTCTAGCAGATAATTGATGGAATCGCAGATGCTTACAATAGCACGCACTGTTCCATACAGCTCGAATTCTCTCATATCCTGATTCAGATACAGAATGTCATGTCCTGACTTTTCTCTCTTCTGAAAGGCTATATTCAACATTTCCTCGGAATAATCCACGCCGATCATATCATAGCCTTTTGCTGCAAGAAGCTCCGTCAGACTGCCCGTACCGCAGCCCATGTCCAGCACCAGGCCATCCCTGATCCCATACTCTCCCAGCACGTTCAGAATATTGTCACACCACTGCCCGTAGGGCGTATTATCCATCAATTCATCATAGACACTCGCGAAATCAGTATATGCCTCCATGTTACATCACACCTTCCTACTCCCCACCAAGCTTCATTGCAATGAGGAATCCTATTGCCAACATAATAATACCTGTCAGGATATTTACTACATTAATTGTTACGCTGCCCATCATGATCAGAATGGCGAAAGGAGACGCCACGATCAGACCGATGATAGACCAGTATGCTGTCTGGCTGTATTTCTTTAACACAAATTCAATCAGCTTGGCAATCACTACGATACCAACCAGAACGCCGATACCAAAAGGAACCAATACACCACATGCTGCCAGAATACCTGCCATATCAAATGGATGCAGGGCATCGATCAATCCGCTGATCGTACCAATAATAACGGTGTAATATCCAATGATCATCATAACCATGGAACCGCTGACACCTGGAATAACCATAGTACCTGCTGCAAGCGCGCCAGCAAGGAACAGCTTCAGAATGTTCATGAAGTTCAAAGATACATCTGCTGTTCTGCTGTCATCCTCACCTATCAGAGATAAGCCGATTACCAGTACAAAGAACACTGCAAAACCGATAATCTGTGCAACGCCGACTTTCTTACCCTTTACTTTCTTGAAGATTACAGGAAGTCCGCCGATGATCATACCTACAAAAAGCAGCGTTGTCTGCAAAGGGATGGCATCAAACATCTTGGTAATGACCTTGGATAACAGGGCAATTGCCAGTAACATACCGATTACAATAGGGATGAGAAGCTTCATTGCTTCCTTGAATTTCTTTACAAAATGAGTCAATAATAGAATCAGTCTATCATAGATTCCCATGGATACCATCATTGTGCCACCGCTGACACCGGGGATGATATTAGCAAGACCGATCACCATGCCTTTTAAAATATTAATGATAAATTCCTTCACTTTAGTTTCCTCTTCTTTCTAAATAATCCTCTAAAAATGCAATCATTTGGTGCATCTCTTCATCTGTTCCAATAGAAATACGCAGACTGTCTGCGATTCTTGGCTTGTTCCAGTGTCTTACATAAATGTCATGTTCACGTAATGCTTGGAAAATTTCTTCTCCTGGTATATCTTTATGTGCTGCGAAAATAAAATTCGTTCTGGAATCAGGGAAAGTAAATCCCAGTCTTGTCAGTTCTTTCTTGGCAGCCTCTCTGGTCGCTACGACTCTGGCAACCGCCTTTTGGAAATACTCCTCATCCTCCACAGAAGCTACACCTGCTGCTATCGTAGGCGCATTCATGGTATAGGAATTAAAGGAGAATTTGGCATCATTTAAGTATTTTATGAGCTTTTTACTGCCAATGGCAAATCCGATTCTCATGCCTGCCAGAGAGCGGGATTTGGAAAAAGTCTGTGTAACCAACAGATTCTCATACTTATCAACCAATGGCACGCAGCTTTCTGCTCCAAAGTCTACATATGCCTCATCCACGATCACAACGCTATCCTGATTGGCTGCAATCACTTCTTCTATCTGTGCTGCAGGTACTGCGATTCCTGTGGGTGCATTGGGATTAGCCAGCACAATACCGCCATTTTCCTTCAGGTAATCTTCTTTCTTCCAGTTGAAATTCTCATCCAACGGCTGACACTCATATGGGATTCTGTATAAATCTGCCCATACGTCATAGAAAGAATATGTAATATCAGGGAAGAGTACCGGCTTGTCTGAATGGAAGAACGTAAGAAAAGCCATTGCAAGTACATCATCCGAGCCTACTCCGACAAAGACCTGTTCCGGTGCTACCTGGTATCTCTTTGCCAGGGCATTTCTAAGCAAAGTCACATCCGGGTCCGGATATTTACGTAATACATTGCCATCAAAATGATGAAGTACTTCTTCTACGCCCGGTGCCGGTGGATATGGGCATTCATTGGTATTTAACTTGATTACATTCTGATTCTGTGGCTGCTCTCCTGCTACATAGGGAACAACCTTACGTACCTTATTCTCCCAACTCATATACTCCTCTTTTCTGCAGTATTGTTCTGCACATAAATTCCAGTCTTTCGTTTCTGATAATATCAGACTTTTCCTATTTATGCAAGCCACCCATCCCGTATTGCTTGACGCACGTATAAATTCATTTTATGATGAAAATGGAACATACTATTAACTGTTAGGAGGTATCTCATATGAACCTGTTAGATATCACATGCAAAAGTTTTCTGTCGCTGTTTGCCTTAATGCGTCTGACGCAGATAAATACAACTGATCCGATGTCTCTTCTTATATTTGCCGTTTTCTTCTATATATATAGAAAGCTTTCCTCCTCTTCGCTCAAAACAAGGATGAAAGACGCCGATCCATGGTACGCAGGCATTCTTGCTGCCCTTTTCACCCTGTTTACATTGGCAGCCACAGGTTCCACGCTTTATGGAGATATGGCCAGCACTCTCTTCCGGCTCATTATACTGATATTGTCTGCCGCAGGACTTGGACTGATTTATTACCATGCCGTTCTGTGCCTGCTGATCTATGTCTCGCCGCTCAGAATTGATACCATGCTCTATCCGCAGCCCTGGCTTCCCTATATTGCCTTTGGTGCCTGCCTGCTGGCATGGCTTCCTTATTATCTGCATGAATATCCCGGTGTCATGACACCAGACAGTATTAATCAGTATGCGCAGATCATTGGTGCTTATGAGCTGTCCAACCACCACTCTGTGATACACACACTGCTGATTGGTTTCTTCTATCATATCGGTATGCAATTAACGGGAAATGCTTATGTAGGATTGGGATTCTACACCTTTTTCCAGATGTGCTTCATGGCTTTTACCGCAGGATATGTTGTCCGTACGCTGCAAAAGGCTCACATTATCACGCCGGTCTGCATTGTTACGATCTGCTTCTATGCCCTTATGCCCTATCATGGTATCTTTGCTGTCACGATATGGAAGGACATTCCTTTTGCAGGCTGTGTGACGCTTGCAGCTGCCTCTCTTCTGCGATTGCTGTTATGCGATAAATTATCCAGATTAAAAGCAGCAGATTACTTTACCATTCTGCTGCCCTATCTCTTATCCGGTATTATGATGTGTCTGCTGCGTACAAACGGCTGGTATATCTTCCTGGTTACTCTGCCTTTTGTCCTCTTCGTCTTCCGCGACAGATGGAAGGTTATGATTCCTGTTCATCTTATCATTCTTGCCCTGGTTTTATTTGTAAAATACCCATGCATGAATGTATATGAGATTAAACAGGCTGATTTTGCAGAATCTGTCTCTATTCCTGTCCAGCAGCTTGCCTGTGTCGTTGCACGGGGTGAATCCCTTACAGATGAGCAGCGAGAGACCCTGTCACACTATATGGATCTGGAGCAGGTAGCCAGTCTGTATCAGCCTGATGTATCCGATCCAATCAAGAATCTGATTCGTTCTACCAGCGGTACGTATCTGGATTCCCATAAGGGGGAATTCCTCTCACTGTGGTTCTCTATAGGCCTGTCCCATATACCGGCTTATTTTGATGCCTATGTCGCACAGACTCATGGTTTCTGGTATCCTGCCGGCGATTATGAGGTGGGACTAAGTGACGGTATCTATCCCAATGACTTCGGTCTTACCTGGCAGCCTCTGTTAAAAGGTAGTATTATCATTAAAATCCGTGAAATCCTATTCAAGCTCTGGAAACTGATTCCACTGTTTGGTTTCCTGTGGAGCATGGGCGGTATGTTCTGGTCATTGCTGATCAGTCTGTGCATGTGCCTTCGTGAATCCCGCTATGCCAATGCCGTTTTAATGATTCCTGCCATGGTCCTGGTCATTACCTTATGTATCGCTACTCCGGTTGCAACAGAGTTCCGTTATGCCTATGCCCTTTTCTATGGGCTGCCCTTGTATATCATGATGCCTTTTATCAGGAGCAATGACCGCTAATATATGACTTCCACATTGCTGATCACATTATCTGTCACATCAAAGGCAATGATATTCTGGGCCGTGCGGTGATGCGCCATATAATATCTTCCATCTATACAGGTAATATAATATGGCGTCCCCCCGCTGACTTTGAACTGCTGGTACACGTCTTCATAGCCCCCTGTACTGAGATCTTCCAGACTTTTCGTTCTGATAATCGTCGCATAATCCTGATTTTCTGTATTATCTGTAGATATTGTAATATAGTAATAATCCTGTATTTTCGTCAGCTGTACCATTCCTGCTATCTGTGCCGGTACGGGATAGCTGTCTTTTACTGTCAGAGTCTCCAGGTCAGCCCGTATGATCTTCTGATTATTATGTCCTGACACGAAAAGGAGTTCATCCCCCATAATGGTAAAGGATCTGACATATACCCCATATAGTTCCGGTATCTGTAGTGTCTTTTCTATATATAATTCCTGACTCCCGGAATCTTTCTTCAGATAAAACATTTCTCCTGTTATGGAGCTCCACGCCAGGAACTGCTTGTTCTGCGCATCATACTGCACATAATGGGGCTTCATGCCAATGTTCTCAAAGACTGTACCCTTGGTATAGCCCTCTTCTTCTCTGTGAAAAGACAACAACCTATTATTCTCCGTATCATCAATCAGTATAATATCCCCATCCCCGGCTATTGTGTGTGCATAGTGTACTTCATCTGTCAGCACCTGCCAGGAGGTCAACGGGTCTGTCAGATTATCATGGTACAGAATCTGATCATGATAGCAGTCTGCAAGATAGTAGGTATCTCCAATTCTGGTCAGATAAGTTGCCACATTCAGAGTATCGTAAGTATTATTCCTAACCATTACTGCTTCTCTCTCCCCTGATGCTGTCTGCGTCTGCTCTTCCACCGGGAAATTCTCTACAGGAAGCGCCGCCGCTGTATTCCCACACCCCACTGCACTTGTCATAATAAATATCGCCAAACCTATATAATATCTCTTCAATTTTAAATTCCTTTCTTCTAGGTACGCAACCAGCTATGACAGTTGGTTTTGTGAACACGTCAAGGCTGTTGCTGCCTATTGCAAGTTCTACAATTCAATTTGTACTCTCTATTTAATCTTTCTATGCACAGCCACAGGTCATACCAGTTCGGTAAATGCAGCTTAGGGAATGATGTCTAGTATTTCTTAGAGCAAAGAGCAAATGCTTGCAAGCCAGGCGCAACTGTCTGAGCCCAAAGGGCGAGTTTTGCGCCCGGCTTGTACTCTAAGCATTTGTGATGAAGGTCTTAGAAATACTCACATCATGTACGTGGCAAATGAACCGAACTGGTATGACCTGCGGCGTACCAGTTAATATTTATTATACAGTAAAAAGAAGGGCTTGTGTGAAAAGATGGGAGATACTCCAAATTTTTCCAGATGTGGGAAGTGAATTTCTGTAAATTGTCATAAGTTTGGACACAATTTAAATTTATATTAGTACAACTTCACAAATATTTTCTACTTAATTCAGCAAATAATGTCGAAATATGAACAAATTATGAACGTGTTGTAAATATAAAGTAAATGTAAAATGAATAAAATTTAAATATATCTATTGACGTTTCATGAAAAATGGGTATAATAATGAACTTGTAAACGACAACAGTGTTGATCAGTTCATCTGATTACATTTTGGTATAGCGTTTGTACATAAACAATATACAAGTTTAATAAGGGAGAAATTATTATGAAGAAAACAGTTTTAGCAACAATTATGAGTCTTACATTAGGTGCAGCAATGCTTACAGCTTGTGGTTCTACAGCAGCTACAGAAGCTACTACAGTAGTAGTTGAAGAAGCTACAACTACAGAAGCTGCTACAACAGAAGAAGCTACTACTACAGAAGCTGCTACAACAGAAGAAGCTACTACTACAGAAGCTGCTACAACAGAAGAAGCTACTACTACAGAAGAAGCTACTACTACAGAAGAAGCTACTACAGAGGAAGCTACAACAGCTGCAGCTGCTAACTAATTATAGTAATTACCAGTTTCTGACGCTGGTCTATAGAACAGATATCATCCTCAATTGATATCATAAACAAGAACCCCGTGGCAATCGCCATGGGGTTCTTGTTTTGTATTACCTTTATCTTTGAATCAATACCATTACATCTGTAATCTGATTATTGTATAACATAACATTACCGATTTCATTGACAATTGTTGTACTGTTTAATGTGTATGTTCCTGTTGTTGAGTCTTTTGTAAAGATATAGGCTGCACAGCCTGTATATTCTGTACCAAGATTCATATGAATTCCAATCGCATACGGAAGTTTCACACTATGAAGTGCTGTTAACTGATAAGTAGTAAAGCCCTCTGCGAAGTCTTTCACTTCATTCATATCTGAACTGAGATCCAGCTCTTCTGATATATCTGTGTCTGCCATGGAAATACTGTATCCTACTCCATTCCCAAGATGTGCCATCAGATAAATATTTCTGCCACGATATTTCTGAAATACTTCCAGTTTCAGCCTTGCACTTTCAGCCTGCATAAGTACATCCGCATAAGCTATGCCATTCTCTGTTACCTGCTCTACCAGAGGAATACTCTGCGGCAGACTCTGTACAGTGTTGCCGGCAGTTGTAGTACTGCTTTTCTGGCTGGTGGGGTTATTACTATCTGAATTGTTGCTATCTGAACTGCTGTTATCCTGGCTTGCCGATTCTGTAGCACTGCTCTCCTGTTCCTTGGAGGTCTCTGTTTCTTCTGTCTCAGGCTCTTCTGTAGACTCTGTCTCCTCAGTTTCAGGTTCTTCTGTGGATTCTGTCTCTTCAGTTTCAGGCTCTTCGATATCTCCGGTTCTGCTCAGGACAAAATCATCCAGTGTTCCCCAGGCTTTTGCGCAGGCAGATACATAAGCACCAACTGTTACATCCTGTCCGTCTTTTACTGTAATTCCTGTAATCTCTGGTGTATCCCATTCACACCATCCTGATACAGACATGGACTGCTTATAAGTCTTGTTTCCAATGGTCACAAAGATATACATATCCTGTGTAGAAGCATCTCCGCCCTGAATATTGGCACTGAATGCATATTCGCCTGCTTCTAATCCGCTGATTGTCTGCGATACTGTGAATTCAATGTCTTTTGCGCTCCAGAAATGCAATGCATAATCACCTGTCAGGGCATCGCTTGCATTTTTCTGATAATCAGCAGCTGAATTGGTATCTTCTATTTCCCACATACTTCTGTCGCTGTCTTCAAAGCTGTAGTTGTTTACATAATTCTTGGCTTTGATTACAACTTTACAGGTTACATTGTAGGTCTGCTCCAATACTTCTACAGTACCATTCACTTTATAAGTGCCGCTTCCAGCCTCTGCCAATGCCTTTATCTGTTCCTGGTTCCAGGTAACAGTTCTTTCACTGGTTGTATTGTCATTAAAATGTACGGTTGTCTTTTGAGGAAGTTCTATCTTTTCTCCCAGATTTACTGTCAATTCTGTATTGTCTACACTATCTACAGCCAAAGCTGCTTTTGCACCTGTTCCTACATATTTGAATACGTTCAGGGAAGCAAGAGGATGTCCTGTAAAATCAAACATTGCCTGATTATCCCACGCACTGCCGCCATACCACTTACCGGCATCATTTGCATCATATTCGCCTGCATAACTGCTTGCCCATCCAGAACCATATTTCTCCCAGATTGCTTTGTTCTCTTTTAAAATCTCAGAAGCATTCTCTGCATCTGCATCATATACCTGTACAGGAATCCATGCCGGCTCCCAGTAAAATGCGCCAATACCTGCACTTCCTACATCTGCAACTGCTGCCATAACATCACGTACGACATTAGCCTGTCCCTGTACGGAAGCTGCATATCCACTTACCAGATCACTGTCCTTGGCAATTGTATTGCCATGTCCGTCACCATCCTCCATTGTATATGCATAGGATGTTTCTGCTACCATGACTTTCTTGTGATATGTATCTGCAATATTCTTCAATACACTGGTCAGATTGGAGGTAGTTCCATGCCAGAACATATAATAGGAAGAAGCAAATACATCATAGTCTACTTCATAGTTATTCAACTGCTTGGCAATATTCGCATAGTTACCACTTCTCTCCGGATTGGTAAAATGCACTGCTACCAGGATATCCTCATCAATCTCTCTGACAGCCTTACTGCCTGCATTGAATAACTTACATTTATTCTCCCATGAAGTCTCACCGCAGATACCGTTATTCGTCTCATTACCAATCTGAACCATACCTACATCGACACCTGCTTTGATGATTTCATCCAGACTTTCTTTGGTGTATTCATACAGGGCAGCTTCTTTTTCTGAAATGCTGCAGCCACTCCATGCCTTAGGTGCTTTCTGCTTACCCGGATCTGCCCAGAAATCAGAATAATGGAAATCAATCAGAACTTTCATTCCGGCTTCTGTAGCTCGTTTTCCCATTGTAATGGCACTTGCTACATCATTATTACCGCCGCCGTATCCATTTCCATCAGAATCATAGGGATCATTCCATACCCTGAGTCTGACATAATTCACACCGGCATCTGCCATTACTTCAAAGATATCTGCTTTGTTGCCTTCTGTATCATAATATACGACACCACTCTTCTCATTTGCTAATAAAGAAGATACATCTACACCTTTTATGAAATCTGCATTCAGATTATCTATTTTCTCTACATAGATATCTGCTTCTACAGGGTCATCTTCCTCGTTTTCGTCATCTGCATCTGTATACAATACAAGGTTATCCACATCTCCCCAATAGCCTGCCGGAAGATCACCTGATAACGTAATGGTCAGATTGCCACCGTCAAAGGTGAAGCTCCCTGTTGTATAACTGTTCCATGCATCCCAGCCTTGCGTTTCAATAGAATCGGAACTGCCAAGCACATTTCCATCTGCGTCTGATGCTGATAATGACAGTCCACAGTCCTTTGCTTCTCCATCTGCATCTATGCTGACATAATATGTTCCTTCTGCCAGATCTGCGACTTCATAAGTCAGACTTACCGCATTGGTATCACTGTTTCCATTATACAAATGCAGAACCTGTGAATTGTTATTTGTCATCCATTTATCAGTTTTTACTTCCCAGGATGATCCATTCTCCCATGATGCAAAAGAAATCGTCCAATTATCTGCATTTCCATCTTCAAAATCACCATTATCCAGCTCATGAACATGATACTCTATGCTGTCATCAATGAAAACTGCTCTTGTAACACGTATTTCTTCAACTTCTGTCAGTTCCTCCGTGGTCTCATCTTCGGTAGTTTCTTCTTCTGTGGTTTCTTCTTCTGTAGTTTCTTCGGTAGAAATGTCTTCTTCTGTAGTCGATGTTTCTGATTCTGTAGGCTCTTCTTCCTGTGTTGTTTTCTTTGTCTCTGATGAAGTATCTTCTATCACAGATGTTTTCTCTGTCGTGGAATTTTCTTTCATGGAATCTGACGAACTTTCATCTTCAGCCTTGGAATTCTCCTGCTCTTTGTCTTCCTCTACAGAATCTACTGCTTTGGCATCCCCTTCTTCTGCCTCTGCTGCTTCTTCAATCCCAGCTTCAGTCCCATACTCATCCTGACTCTGCGCCGACTCCTCCTGTGCATATACATGAGTGCCACCAGTCGTTGCGAACTGCGACATCATCAATGCCGCTGCCATTGACAAAGCGATGATACGTTTTCTGTCTCTTCTTCTCATATACTAACCCTTAACCTTTCCTCCTGATTGTGCAATCGGTTGTTCATGTTCTTAGTATACTATCGTGTATTTTTATTAACAATGGACAGATAAACGTAATTTTAATCATTTTTTCATACAAGTTATACAAAAATACTGCGCAACTGTATTTTAAAGTTGCGCAGTACTTATATTCTTGTAACAATCCCGTTACGCAAGTTCTACAAATTCATCAATCATATCAGCAAAAGACTTCAGACTTTCTCTCCAGAAATCCTTACTGGTCAGATCTATTCCTACTACTGCTGCGGTATCTTCCACACTCATTACAGTCGTAGCATGAAGGAACTTATTATATTTAGGCAGGAACGCCTCTCCTTCCTTCAAATACATGGAATACAGTCCCATGGCTAACATGGCACCAAATGCATAAGGGAAATTATAGTAACTCAATGCTTCTGAATAATAATGTCCTTTGCATGCCCACATATATGGGTGCATATATTCAGGATCAAGTCCATCTCCATATGCCTTTTTCTGGGCATCCAGCATCATAGCCTTCAAGTCCTCCGGCATCAGGAATCTGTCTTCACATGCATTGAATACACTGTCTTCAAACAGGAATCTGGAATAAATATCGCAGATTACCTGAGTTGTATTCATCAGGATATTATCCAGCAATGCCAGCTTCTCTTCTCCTGTGGCTTTTGCAATTGCAAGGCAGGTAATGTGTGTCTCATTAAAAGTAGAAGCCGTCTCTGCTACCTGCATCGGATAATCACGATTTAAAATTCTGTGATCACATGTCTGTGTGCCATGGTATGCGTGTCCCAGCTCATGAGCCAGCGTGTCTACTGCATCAAAGGAACCATTGAAGTTTGTCAGGATTCTGCTCTGTCCTGCGTGGGAAACCTCACAGCAGAAAGCTCCGCCAACTTTACCTTCTCTTGGATAAAAGTCAATCCATTCCTCATCAAATGCACGCTCCATCATATCTGCCATATCCTTGGAGAACTGTCCAAAGCTGTCTAACAGGCACTGCTTCGTCTCTTCCAACGTATATTTCTTATCATTCCTGCCAAGAGGCGCCAGCATCTCAAACCATGGCAGACCGTTATGATATCCCAGATATTCTGCCTTGGCTCTCATATATTTGTGGAATACCGGCAAGTATTCCTGCATAGCCCCAAACATGGCATCCAGGGTCTCACGCTTCATGTCAGACTGGTCTAACGTCATTGTCAACGCTGAACCATAACCTCTCTCCTGCGCCAGCATACGCACCTGACTCTTGATATTATTAAGCGCATACGCAATGGAACCTTCAATCTTTGCATAAGAAGCAAGCTCTGCCTCATAGGCTTTCTTACGAACTGCTCCATCCGGATCATTTGCAAGATTTCTGACTGCCGGCAAAGTAATCTGCTCTCCGTCATAATCTACCTTTAAAGTAGATGTCAGATAGTCAAACAGTCTGCTCCATGCATTGCCGCCGGTCAGATTCATCCTGGAAATCATGGCTTCCATCTCATCAGAGAAAAGATGTACTGCCTTTTTCTTCGTATTTCTCAGTAAAAAGGCATACTCTGTCAGGAGCGGATGCGCTGCGATACATGCCTCAAGATCTGCTACCCCTGCTATATACTTATCCATGGCTGACTGTGCCTTGGCTGTAGATGCATTGATCTTATCCAGTCTGCCGATATAATCCAGGGTTTTACCATCCGTTGTGTCTACTGAATTGCGAAGTCCCAGGTACTCGTTGAGTTTGAAAAGCACCTTGGCATACGCTTCCTTTGCTTCCAGTACAGTTACAAGCCCCTGCACATCATCCTGCTCTCTTGCCTGCCCCAGTGCAGTCTCCAGCGCCTGTGCATTCTTCTGCAAAAGCTCAAAATCTTCTGCAAATGCTGGATCTTCATATCCTTTATAATATACTTCTAATGACCACTCTGTGTTCATAAATCATAAACCGCCTTTCTGTTTCTGTCTCTTACTCAGTGTATCATGTCCTTATGTACGTGTCAAAGAAAGCGTCTCCTTTACTGAGTATTTTCAATCTTTCTGCGGATTTTTAACATTTGTTTATCAATCTTGCGGATCGACTTGGAGCATTTTAGGAATTCCTCTTCACACTCTTCTATATTGAGATTATTAGTCTTGTATACAAAATGATGTTCAATATCTGACCAGAAATCCATTGCCTGCGTCCTTATCTGTGTCTCCACCTTGACCATCTGCTCTCCTACAGGTATTTTCATGATCAGGTGCAGACTCTGATATCCGCTTGCCTTTGGCTTTTTCACATAATCCTTCACCTTAATGAACTCATATCCCGGCGTTGTTCTCAGCATCTCCATAACCTGATACATATCATCCAGAAAATAGCATACTGCCCGTACTCCGGCGATATCATTCAGTTTCTCGGCTGCGAGTTCCACATCTGCAGCATAACCCTTATCCAGCATTTTATTAAGACAGCTATCCGGCGTTTTCACCCTCCAGGTAATTTCCTTTATACAGATCCAGCCCCTCTGATTTGACATTTCTTCATTAATTACCTGAAGCCTTTTGTGTACCTGTATGCACGCCTTCTCGTATGGCTCCCTGCGTGACTGCTTCCCCCACTCCTCTATGAATTTCGCATATGTATCTATAAGCATTTCCAAAAAATCATCCCCTCACTAACACTCATTATATCATGAACTTCGTTCGCTAATGAACCCAGAAAAAACAAATGTCTGCTTCGCAGCCGCTTGTTTTTCCTTGAGGTTCATTATATCACACAACTTCATGTTTAAATGTAAATTCTATGTACAATTTATGTAAAAGCATTGGTTCCTGTATAATGAATTTTTACATTTGAGTACGAGTTATTACATTTGGCTTGCTTCTCCCTACTGCTTCATGCATAATGGCAATCGTTACTGTGCACCGTAACCTATCGTCTGCTGAAAGCTCTACGTATCTTAAAAAGCATTGTGAAAAGCCATAAAATATCTTATAATACTATTATCAAAAACGCTTTCAGCAGACAGACATATCAATGTACTCTTGGAGTCTTCTAAATGAAGCATTCTGAAAGTACATATTATTACCACGGAGGAATTTATGCAGGAAAGCGTCACTATCAACAGATCTTACAAAGACCGATTATTTAAGATCATCTTTGAAGACAAGAAAGAACTATTATCACTATATAATGCATTAACAGGTAAGAATTACCAGAATCCCGATGAGTTGGAGATCAATACCATTGATGACGTCATCTACATGCATCTGAAGAATGACATGTCATTTATTCTGGATGACTGGCAGAATCTGTTTGAACAACAGTCTACCTTCAATCCCAATCAGCCGCTAAGAGGCTTCTTCTATTTTGCCGATCTGTACAAGGTTAAGTATTTCGGCAAAAAGATCTACTCTACCAGGCTGTTAAAAATCCCGACTCCACAGTACATCGTCTTCTACAATGGCACTGCAAATATGCCGGACAGAAAGGAACTGCGGTTATCCGATGCCTTCCAACAGCCCACTGAGCAGCCTGATATTGAAGTGGTCGCCCACATGCTCAACATCAACTATGGGCATAATAAGGAACTCATGGAACGCTGTCAGAAGCTGAAGGAATACGCACAGTTCATTGACATCATACGCCACTACCTGAGAGAAAATAAGCAGTGGTCAAATGAGCAGGCAATCTCCAAGGCGATAGACGATTGTATCAAAAATAACATTCTGCGTGATATCTTACAGAAAGAGAGGTTGAGAGTTATGGCATCTATTTTATCTGAATTTGATGAAGTTGGGTATAAGGAAATGATACAGGATGAAGCTATTGAGGATGGTGAAATCCGAGGATCAATAAAACTGGCTTATAAACTGAAATTACCCAAGCCAGAAATAATTGCTATACTCAGACATGATTACAATTTGTCTGATGAAGAAGTTAATCAATATATGCAGAAATTTTGGAAAAATTAATAATCATCCAATAAACTCCTGCCAATCTCCTATATAGGGCATGGCAGGAGTTTTCTCATATCTGTTCCTTATTCAGTACGAGTTTTTACATTTGAGTACGAGTTATTACATTTGGCTTGCTTCTCCCTGCCGCTTCATGCATAATGGCAATCGTTACTGTGCACCGTAACCTACCGTCTGCTGAAAGCTGCGTATTTCAAAAAGCATTGTGAAAAGCCATAAAATATTTTATAATACAATTATCAAAAGACGCTTTCAGCAGACATATTATTACCACGGAGGAATTTATGCAGGAAAGCGTCACTATCA
>ERZ780079.238-NODE-238-length-25850-cov-6.66083_pt1 | contig 25850 bp, 20 predicted proteins | sample MGYA00511087_ERZ780079 | MGnify/ENA primary metagenome ERZ780079 (study PRJEB29588, sample SAMEA2142583) | human gut metagenome | biome: human gut; feature: human-associated habitat; material: faeces | place: Denmark | collected 2008/2010 ... | reverse complement strand
CTCTGATGTTGAAGCTTTATGCAAAAATATAACGATTAAATAATATACAATGAATCAATTCAACTCCTGATTCGTATTACTTAATTTATCCCTTTTTCCCTGATTTACATAAAAAAGACCCAACGAAGATCGTATTTCATGGAAAAGTAGTATTTTTGGAAAGAGTTGTTTTATAACTTTAAAAAAGAATCGACTATTATGATGGAGAAAACACTGGTCATTTTGAAACCATGCACCCTGCAAAGAGGGTTGGTAGGTGAGATCACAAATAGATTTGAACGCAAAGGCTTACGTTTAGCCGGTATGAAGATGGTGCAGCTGACGGATGAAATACTCAATGAGCATTATGCTCACTTAAGTGCAAAGCCGTTCTTTCAGCGTGTGAAGGATTCAATGATGGCATGCCCGGTCATTGTGTGTTGTTTTGAGGGAGTGGATGCGATTGGAGCTGTAAGAACACTGACAGGTCCCACCAACGGCAGGAAGGCTGCTCCCGGTACTATTCGTGGAGATTACAGCATGAGTTTCCAGGAGAATATAGTGCATGCCTCCGATTCGCTTGAAGCAGCAGAAGTGGAGTTGAAAAGATTTTTTAAACCAGAAGAAATATTTGAGTATAATCAAGCTGCATTCGACTTCCTTTACGCTAATGACGAATATTGATAGAAAAAAGAAAACCAATTCAATTAAAATAGTATCTTTGCGCCCGGAAAAATAATCAGTATTCAGTGAATCTCGTTATTGATATTGGAAATACGGTAGCAAAAGTAGCTGTCTTTGACGGCTTTTCACTTTTGGAAGTGGTATATGACTCCAAACAGAATTTGGAGCATCTGAAAGATATTTATCATAAATATCACTTTGAAAAGGCGATTGTTGCAACCGTAATAGACTTGAGCGAACAGGTGTTGGCGCAGTTAGCATTACTTCCTATACCGGTACTCTGGCTGAATGAAAAGACTCCACTACCGGTGGAAAATCTGTATGAGACTCCTCAGACATTGGGCTATGACCGTATGGCGGCTGTAGTAGCTGCTAACGAACAGTTTCCTGGCAGAAATATCTTGGTGATTGATGCCGGCACATGCATTACGTACGAATTTGTGGATGCTGAAGGACGCTATCACGGCGGGAATATTTCACCCGGTTTGCAAATGCGTTTTCGTGCACTTCACCAGTTTACCGGACGTTTGCCGCTGGTGCGGCGTGAAGGGCGTGAACTCCCGATGGGAAAGGATACTGAGACTGCCATCCGCGCTGGGGTGCTGAAAGGTATGGAATATGAAATTTCGGGTTACATAATGGCTATGAAACATAAATATCCTGAACTTTTGGTTTTTTTAACGGGCGGGGATGATTTTTCTTTTGATACAAACTTAAAAAGTATCATCTTTGCAGACAGATTTTTAGTGTTGAAAGGATTAAATCGAATTTTAAACTATAATAATGACAAGATTTAGACAAACACTTTTGGTGCTTTTGCTCACGATATTATCTGGGGCGACGGTCGCTCAAAATAATACAAATTCTCCCTATACACGATACGGATACGGACAGCTGGCAGACCAAGGGTCGGGTAATAGTAAGGCAATGGGTGGCATTGCTTATGGCTTACGTGACAAGTATCAGACTAATTTTGCGAATCCGGCATCCTATACGGCGGTCGATTCGTTGACTTTTATGTTTGATGGGGGGATTTCCATGCAGAATACCAACTTCAGTGATGGAACTGTTAAAAAGAATGCCAAGAACTCCAGTTTTGACTATATCACTATGCAGTTCCGCCTTTCCAAATGGGGAGCTATGAGTATAGGATTGTTGCCTTATTCCAACGTTGGTTATACAATGGCTAGTTATCAGGAAAACACGGAATATCCGGAGAATTCAGCCAGTACGACTTATGCCGGTGAAGGTGGTTTACACCAACTTTATTTGGGCGCGGGTTTTAAAATATTTAAAAATCTTTCTGTTGGTGCGAATATTTCGTATCTTTGGGGAGATATCACACATACCCGTAGCCAGTCATTTCCGTCTAATTCGACTGTAATGCCTTTGACTACGGTTACGGGCATGGAAATTACAAGCTATAAACTTGATTTCGGTGCACAATATACACACCAGTTCAGCAAGAAGCATGTTGCTACGTTAGGTGTCGTTTTTTCACCGGGACATGACTTAAATAATGACGCGTATGTACAAAACCAGAAGGGTAATTCTTCGACGGGGTATACTACGACGCAAAAAGATACAATATTGACAATGGGTATTCCTATGACATTGGGTGCCGGTGTGACATATGTATATGATGATCGCCTTACAGTGGGTGCGGATGTTATGTTTCAGAAATGGAGTAGTACGACGTTTATGAATAATTCGGATGTTTTCTGTAATCGTGCCAAGATTGCTGTGGGTGCAGAGTATGTTCCTAATTTGTTGGGAAGAAGTTATCTTTCACATATTAAATATCGTTTGGGAGCTTATTATTCCAAACCTTATTATAAGATAGATGGGGCGCGTGCTGCGAATGAGTATGGAGTCACTGCCGGTTTTGGATTGCCTTTGCCGCGTAGCCGTTCTGTATTGAGTATTTCAGCACAATATGTGAGAATGCAAGGTACGGAAAGCAGATTTTTGAATGAGAATACATTACGTCTTTGTATTGGCGTGACATTCAATGAACAATGGTTCTGGAAACGTAAAGTTCAGTAATTAGTAATTGAAGAATAGACAATATAACAACTAAAATTTAAATACAATGAAGATTAAAACGCTTGTAGCTGTCTTGCTCCTTTCGGGTGGAGTAACCAGCGCTTTCGCACAGACTGAAGATTGTAATAAGAACAGTAGTATTTCTCATGAAGCGGTGAGAGCTAATAATTTTAAGGATGCTTATTTGCCGTGGAAAGAAGTTCTGAAGGCATGTCCGACATTGAGATATTACACTTTTACGGATGGCCAGAAAATCCTCCGTGCTTTCCTGAGTGAAATCAAAGATCGTAATTCTGCGGATTATAAGAAGTATTTCGACGAATTGATGGAACTACATGATCTGAAAATAAAATACATTCCTGAATTTATAGCTAAAGGTACCAAACTTTCAACAAGTGTTGATGGAGCGTTGGGTGCTAAAGCTCTTGATTACATTGCCTTAGCTCCTAAAATGGATGTTAATCAAGCTTATGACTGGTTTAAACAATCGGTTGATGCGGAAAAAGGAAATTCAGAAGGTGCTATTTTGCACTATTTTTTGGATATGTCTTTGAATAAATTGAAAATAGATACTAATCATAAAGAACAATTTATTCAAGATTATTTGACTGCTTCTGAATATGCGGATGATGCTGTCACGGCAGAACCTGATGCAAATAAGAAAAAGGCTTTGCAACAAGTAAAAGATAACCTTGTAGCCATGTTTATCAATAGTGGTACTGCTGATTGTGAATCTTTGCAAAGTATTTATGGTCCTAAAGTTGAAGCCAATCAAACGGACTCTGCTTATTTGAAGAAGGCTATCGCTGTCATGAAGATGATGAAATGTACTGAAAGCGAAGCATACTTCCAAGCTTCTTATTATATGTATAAGATCAATCCTACTGCTGACGCTGCTACAGGATGTGGATATATGGCATATAAGAAAGGTGACTTTGATACAGCTATCAAATACTTTGATGAGGCATTGAGTCTTGAAAGCGACTCTGAAAAGAAGGCTCAGTTATGTTATATTGTTGCTGCATCTTTGTTCAATAGTAAGAAGTTGTCACAGGCCAGAAGTTATTTGCAGAAAGCTATCGGTTTCAAGGAAAACTTTGGAGATGCTTATATCTTGCTTGCACAGCTTTATGCTTCCAGCCCGAACTGGAATGACGAGTCTGCTTTGAATAAGTGTACATACTTCGTTGTTATTGATAAGTTGCAACGTGCTAAAGCCGTAGATCCGAGTGTAGCTGATAAGGCAAACGAATTGATTTCAACGTATGCACGCTATACACCGAAAGCTGAAGACCTCTTTATGTTGGGTATTAAAGCTGGAGACCGCGTTACAATAGGTGGCTGGATCGGTGAAAGCACAACGGTTCGATAAGAAATATAAATATGTTACCAAAACGAAGTAACGTTCTATTTTGTAGAAGCTTGAGCATAACCATTGCCTGTGGGGCAGTGGTTATGCTTCTTTTATTTTCCGCCTGTTCCGGACGTCATAAGGATATGGGAGATGCTATAACAGAGCGTGATTCATTGCCTGTGATGGATACGAAAGGAGTCATGACTTTGATCTCTGATTCCGGTGTCACCCGTTATCGTATCAATACGGAAGAGTGGCTGGTCTTTGACCGGAAAAATCCGCCCTATTGGGCATTCGAAAAAGGTGTTTATCTGGAGAAATTCGACTCGGTATTCAATGTGGAGGCGAGTGTAAAGGCAGATACGGCATATTATTATGAGAAGCAAAAGTTGTGGAAGCTGATGAGTAATGTGGATATTCAGAATCTGAAAGGTGAAAGGTTTGAGACTGACCTGTTATATTGGGACCAGAACAAACACACTATCTATTCCGATCAGTTTATCCGTATTGAGCAGCCTGACCGGATCATCACGGGACATGGCTTTGACTCCAATGAACAAATGACTATTTATACAATAAGAAAGCCGGAAGGCATTTTCTATGTGGATGATGATGCCACAGCGCCTGCAGACAGCTTGCGAACCGATAGTGTCCAAACTGGAAGTGTGCGAACCGATAGTATCAAACCATAAATTATGGATACCTATATTTATTTATTGATTACTATGGCATTCTCCGCCTTTTTTTCGGGTATGGAGATTGCTTTTGTTTCCGTAGATAAACTACGTTTTGAAATGGAACGTAAGGACGGTGTGACTTCACGCATCCTTTCTTATTTCTTCCGTAATTCAAATAACTTTATATCTACCATGCTGGTAGGTAATAATATTGCGCTGGTTATTTATGGTATCCTCATGGCGCAAATTATCAAAGTGCATTTACTGGGAGATTTAATCTCCAATGATTTTGTGGAAGTGTTGTTACAAACAGTCATCTCCACACTTATTATCTTGGTAACAGGTGAGTTTCTTCCTAAAACCTTATTCAAGATTAATCCCAATCTTGTGTTGAAAGTCTGTGCTTTCCCGTTATTTATCTGTTATGTCATTTTATATCCGATATCTCAATTGTCTTCGGGACTGTCTTATCTTTTTTTGCGCATGTTTGGCATGAAGATCAACAAGGAGGCGTCCGACAAGGCTTTTGGAAAAGTGGATTTGGATTATTTTGTTCAGAGTAGCATTGATAATGCCGAAGATGAAGAGGAACTGGATACTGAAGTGAAGATATTTCAGAATGCACTCGATTTTTCCAGTATTAAAATACGTGATTGCATTGTGCCACGAACAGAAGTGGTTGCTGTGGATCTGACGACTTCTCTGGAAGAATTGAAGAGCCTTTTTGTGGAGTCCGGTATTTCTAAAATTATAGTCTATGACGGAAATATAGATAATGTGGTAGGGTATATCCATTCATCTGAAATGTTCCGTAATCCTGCTGATTGGCGGAATAATGTAAAGGAGGTGCCCATTGTGCCCGAAACAATGGCAGCACATAAGTTGATGAAGCTGTTTATGCAGCAGAAGAAAACTATTGCTGTGGTGGTGGATGAGTTTGGCGGTACGTCCGGTATTGTTTCGTTGGAAGATTTGGTTGAAGAAATATTCGGTGATATCGAAGATGAGCATGATAACACTTCGTATGTATGCAAACAAATAGGAGAGGATGAATATGTACTTTCCGGTCGTTTGGAAATAGAAAAGGTAAATGAGACATTCAATCTGGATCTACCGGAAGAAGATGATTATATGACGGTAGGCGGATTGATTCTGAATCGTTATCAAAGTTTCCCGAAATTGCATGAAGTAGTGACGATTGATAAATTTCAGTTTAAAATTATTAAGGTTACGGCCACAAAAATAGAGTTGGTACGCCTGAAAGTGGTGGAATAATAACAGAATAGCGTAATTTTTTAAAGAATAAATAGATGCGTATTAGCATTTTTTGTATCTTCGTGCGCTAAAATGAAGTTTGGAGAAAATAATAATAAACAAATAAATCATATTAACTAAAATGGCAACATTACAAAACATTCGGTCTAAAGGACCCTTATTGGTGATTGTTATTGGTTTGGCGCTGTTCGCTTTCATCGCAGGAGATGCTTGGAAGGTATTGCAGCCACACCAGTCACATGATGTAGGAGAGGTTAACGGAGAGGCACTTTCCGCTCAGGATTATCAGAACTTGGTAGAAGAATATACTGAAGTTGTGAAATTCTCGAGAGGTACAAGCGCACTTACCGATGAAGAAAACAATCAGATTAAAGATGAAGTTTGGAGAAACTACGTTAACAATAAGTTGATTGAAAACGAAGCGGAAAAACTTGGCTTGTCAGTTTCTAAAGCAGAAATTCAGGCAATCATTGATGCTGGTGTACACCCGATGCTGCAACAAACTCCGTTCCGTAACCCGCAAACCGGTGCTTTTGATAAAGATATGTTGAAGAAGTTCCTGGTGGATTACTCTAAGATGAATACAGCCCAGATGCCGGCACAATACGCTGAATATTATCAGTCTATGTACAAGTTCTGGTCTTTCCTGGAAAAACAACTGATTCAGACTCGCCTGGCTGAGAAATATCAGGCTTTGGTTTCCAAATCTCTTTTCTCTAATCCGGTAGAAGCTCAGGTTGCTTTTGATGCAAGAGTAGATCAATCAGATTTGTTGCTGGCTGCTATTCCTTATTCTTCTATTGAAGATTCAACTATAACCATCACAGATGCAGACCTGAAAGCTGCTTACGACAAGAAGAAAGAACAATTCAGACAATATGTAGAAACCCGTAACATCAAGTTCATTGATGTACAGGTAACTGCAAGTCCTGAAGATAGAAATGCTATCCAAGAGGAAGTTGTGGAATATACAGAACAGCTTGCAGGTACTCCGGGTGATTATTCTACTCTGGTTCGTGCAGCGGGCTCAGAAGTTCCTTATATTGATTTGTATTATACTTCTAAAGCATTGCCTACTGATGTAGTTGCTCGTTTGGACTCTGTTTCCGTAGGTGGCGTATATGGTCCTTATTACAATGCAACAGACAATACAATCAATTCATTCAAGAAATTGGCTACAGCCTCTATGCCGGACTCTATTCAGTATCGCCAGATACAGGTAGTGGCTGAAGATGCTACTAAGACAAAGGCTTTGGCTGACAGTATCTACACAGCCATCAAGGGTGGTGCCGACTTTGCAGAGATTGCTAAGAAGTATGGTCAAACTGGTGAGTCTACCTGGATTTCTTCTGCTAACTATGAAGGTGCGCAGTTGGATGGTGACAATCTGAAGTATGTGAATACAATTACTACTCTTGGTAAGAATGAAATGGCTAACCTTTCTTTGGCACAGGCAAACATTATCTTACAGGTAATGGACAAGAAGGCTGTTAAAGATAAATATAAAGTGGCTGTTATCAAACGTCCGGTAGAATTCAGCAAGGAAACTTATAGCAAAGCATACAATGATTTCAGTCAGTTTATCGCTGCTAATCCAACTTTGGAAAAGATGGTAGCTAACGCTGAAGATGCAGGATATAAACTGTTGGATAGAAATGACCTGTATAGCTCTGAACATGGTATCGGTAGTATCAGAGGTACTAAGGAAGCTTTGAGATGGGCTTTCTCTGCAAAACCAGGTGAAGTATCCGGTTTGTATGAATGTGGTGAAAGTGATCGTATGTTGGTTGTAGGTGTGTCTGCCATTATTCCGGAAGGTTATCGTCCATTGGCTTTGGTAAAAGACCAACTGAGACTGGAATTGATTCGTGACAAGAAAGCTGAGAAGATTATGGCTGATATGAAAGCTGTCGGTGCAACTTCATTCGACCAATACAAATCTATGGCTGAAGCAGTAAGCGACTCTGTGAAGCACGTAACTTTTGCAGCTCCTGCTTATGTTCCGGCATTACGTGCCAGCGAACCGTTGGTAGGTGCCTATGCATCTATTGCTGAACTGAATAAACTGAGTGCTCCGATTAAAGGTAATGGCGGTGTATTCGTTCTTCAGCCGTATGCTAAAGAAAAGTTGAATGAGACTTTCAACCAGGAAACAGAAGAAGCTACGTTGCAGAATATGCATGCCCGCATGGCAAGTCAGTTCCTCAACGACCTGTATCTGAAGGCTGATGTGAAAGACAGTCGTTATTTGTTCTTCTAAGAATTTACAGAATAATAATATAAGAAAAGCCGTTTGATGTAATATCAGACGGCTTTTTCTTTAGGGGCTGTATCCATTTTCTGTGTCTGTAATTGCCTTTATGCAACTTTATTCCTACCTTTGCAAAGATAAATTGGATAGATTGATAGATAATTATGCCGAAACAAACTCTTTTAGGACTAACACTCACTGAATTGCAAGAGGCGGTGAAGAGACTGGGAATGCCCGGATTTGCCGCTAAGCAGATAGCTTCATGGCTGTATGACAAGAAAGTGAATTCCATAGATGACATGACCAACTTGTCGCTAAAACACCGGGACCTCCTGAAAGATATCTATGAAGTGGGAGCAGATGCACCTGTGGAAGCTATGCACTCGGTGGATGGTACGGTGAAATATTTGTATCGGGCAGGGGATAAACATTTTGTTGAAGCAGTTTACATTCCGGATGAAGACCGTGCCACACTTTGTGTTTCGTCTCAGGTGGGATGCAAGATGAATTGTAAATTCTGTATGACGGGTAAGCAGGGCTTTACCGCTAACCTGACTGCCAACCAAATTATCAATCAGATCAATTCTCTCCCTGAAAGGGACAAGCTGACCAATGTGGTAATGATGGGTATGGGAGAACCTCTGGATAATCTGGATGAGGTGCTGAAAGCTTTGGAAATTATGACTGCTTCCTATGGGTATGGATGGAGTCCCAAACGGATTACTCTTTCTACAGTTGGTCTGCGCAAAGGTTTTCAACGCTTTATTGAGGAATCTGAATGCCATCTGGCCGTCAGCCTACATTCTCCGGTTGTTTTGCAGCGCCGGGAATTGATGCCTGCTGAGAAGGCTTTCTCCATTACAGAAATGGTAGACTTGTTAAAAAACTATGATTTTAGTAAACAGCGTAGACTATCCTTTGAATATATTGTTTTTAAGGGCGTGAATGATTCGTTGCTCTATGCTAAAGAATTATTGAAACTCTTGCGCGGGCTGGATTGCCGTATCAATCTTATTCGTTTTCATGCTATTCCCGGGGTAGATCTGGAGGGGGCGGATATGGAAACGATGACTAAACTCCGTGATTACCTAACTTCCCACGGTTTGTTTACTACGATACGTGCTTCCAGGGGTGAAGATATATTCGCTGCCTGTGGTATGCTTTCTACTGCCAAGCAGGAAGAGAATAAACAAGAATTAATATAAATTATTAACTTTGGCTCGGATGATATACGTATTCTTCGTAGTTTTGTAGAAACATTAACTGGTAAGTATATGAGAAAGCACCTGTTTTATCTAAGTTTAGCTCTTGTAGCAATAGCCTTTTCCGCATGTAGTGGCGGTAAGAAGGGCGTGTTTGGTGCGACTTCAAGTGGTCGTGCGTATGAAATCCTGGTAGTAGTAGATCCAGCTATGTGGGAACGTCCTGCCGGTAGGGCGCTTTATGATGTACTTGATACGGATGTGCCGGGGCTTCCCCAGTCTGAGCGTTCATTCCGCATGATGTACACTTCTCCGGCAAATTATGATGCTACATTAAAGCTGATTCGCAATATTATCATTGCTGATGTGCAGGATATTTATACTCAGCCTAAATTTAAATATGCGAAGGATGTATATGCATCTCCGCAGACTATCCTGACGATACAGGCTCCTGATGAAGCTTCATTCGAGACGTTTGTGACGGAAAACAAGCAGACCATTATTGATTTCTTTACGCGTGCAGAGATGAACCGTCAGATTGCACAGCTGGAAAGGAAACATAATGATTATGTGTCTACGAAGGTTAAGAGTATGTTTGATTGTGATGTATGGGTACCGGCAGAGCTTTCTTCTACTAAGCAAGGAGAGAATTTCTTCTGGGCAGGTACGAATGCAGCTACTGCTGATCAGAACTTTGTCATTTACTCTTTCCCTTATAGAGACAAGAATACTTTTACTAAGGAATATTTTGTGCAGATGCGTGACTCTGTTATGAAAGCTAACATTCCGGGAGCTAAGGAAGGTATGTATATGGCTACTGATACCTTGATGACTGATGTACGTCCTCTCAATATTCAAGGAGAATATGCACTGGAAGCTCGTGGCTTGTGGCGTATGAAAGGTGATTTTATGGGTGGTCCGTATGTATCGCACATGCGCCTGGACCCGGTGAACCAGCGTATCATTGTTGTAGAAGCCTTCATTTATTCACCTGATAAACTGAAACGCAATCTAATGCGTCAGATGGAAGCATCTCTTTATACATTGAGAGTTCCGGGTGATAAGCAGACAGGTGCAGAGATACCATTAGGGGTGAAGAAAGAGCAAGTTCAAACTGCTGATCAAGAAAAATAATATTGAATGTATAAGGAGAATCATTATTGAAGAAATATTTTTCATCCGCAGATTACGCGGATAATGCAGATTGGGATTTTAATGAATCTGTGTAATCCGCGTAATCTGCGGATGAAAAGTTATCACTGGGACTCCTGACGCATCCTCATCTAAAAATGATATATATATTGAAAAATGGAAGATAATAAAATAAGAGTCGGCATTACACAAGGAGATATAAACGGCGTGGGTTATGAGGTTATTTTGAAGACATTCTCTGACCCTGTTATGTTGGAACTGTGTACACCTATTATTTATGGTTCGCCTAAAGTGGCTGCTTATCATCGTAAGTCACTCGATTTGCCGACAAACTTCAGTATCGTGAACTCTGCTGCAGAAGCGGTTCATAATCGTCTGAGCGTAGTGAACTGTACGGATGATGAAGTAAAGGTGGAATTTTCGAAAGCAGATCCCGAAGCCGGAAAAGCTGCACTTGGAGCACTGGAAAGAGCTATTGAAGAATACAAGGAGGGACTGGTCGATGTGATTGTTACTGCTCCTATCAATAAGCATACCATTCAGTCGGAGACTTTTGCATTTCCCGGTCATACGGAATATATAGAAGAACGTCTGGGCGATGGTGCCAAGTCACTGATGATTCTGATGAAAGATGATTTTCGGGTGGCTTTGGTTACAGGGCATATTCCTGTCAGCCAGATTGCATCGACTATAACGAAAGAACTGATACAGGAGAAATTAGCTATCTTCAATCATTCATTAAAGCAGGATTTTGCTATCGGTGCACCACGTATAGCTGTGCTTTCTCTGAACCCGCATGCGGGCGACGAAGGATTGCTGGGAAAAGAAGAGGAAGAGATTATTATTCCTGCATTGAAAGAAATGGCTGCAAAAGGCATATTGTGCTATGGTCCATATCCGGCTGACGGTTTCATGGGTTCAGGTAATTTCACTCATTTCGATGGAGTGCTTGCCATGTACCACGATCAGGGATTGGCTCCGTTCAAGGCGCTGGCAATGGATGAAGGTGTGAACTATACTGCCGGATTGCCTGTGATACGTACTTCACCGGCTCATGGCACTGCCTATGATATTGCAGGAAAAGGATTGGCCAGTGAGGACTCTTTCCGTCAGGCTATTTATGTGGCTATCGATGTATTCCGTAATCGCCTGCGCGATAAGGAAGCACATGCCAACCCCTTGCGAAAACAATATTACGAAAAGCGTGATGACAGCGATAAGCTGAAACTCGATAGTGTGGAAGAAGATTTATAGAATGACAAAAGCGGAAATACAACAAGTAAAATTACGATTCGGTATCATTGGGAACAATGAAGCATTGATGCGTGCGATAGACGTTGCCATTCAAGTAGCGCCTACCGACCTGTCTGTACTGATAACCGGAGAAAGTGGTGTGGGTAAGGAGAGCTTTCCCCAGATCATTCACCAATACAGTAGGCGTAAGCACGGCCAGTACATTGCAGTGAACTGTGGTGCCATTCCCGAGGGAACCATTGACTCGGAGTTATTCGGTCACGAGAAAGGTGCCTTTACCGGTGCCATCGGTGAGCGGAAAGGATACTTTGGGGAGGCGGATGGTGGAACAATCTTCCTGGATGAAGTGGGAGAATTGCCTTTGCCTACGCAGGCTCGACTGCTCCGGGTACTCGAGAGTGGCGAGTTTCTAAAAGTCGGTTCGTCTAAGGTGCAGAAAACCAATGTTCGTATTGTGGCAGCTACTAATGTTAATTTGACACAGGCCATTTCCGAAGGACGTTTCCGTGAAGATTTGTATTACCGTTTGAATACTGTACCTATTCAGGTACCCCCTCTGCGTGAGCGTGGAGAGGATGCATTCCTGTTATTCCGTAAGTTTGCTTCAGATTTTGCAGAAAAGTATCGTATGCCTGCCATCCAGTTGACGGAAGATGCTAAGCAATTATTGATTTCTTATTCATGGCCCGGTAATGTACGGCAGTTGAAGAATATTACGGAACAGATTTCCATCATTGAAACTAACCGTGAAATCAATGCTGCCATTTTGAGTGGATACCTGCCGGCGCAGAATAGTATGCAACGCCTTCCCGCTTTGTTTGGTGTGAAGGAATCCAAGAGTTTTGAAAGTGAGCGGGAAATCCTGTATCAGGTTCTTTTCGATATGCGCCAGGATGTGACGGAATTGAAAAAGCTGGTGCATGAGATCATGACTGAACGTGGGAAAGCTGCTGCTCCGGCTGTGCCTGCTACTTATTTCGCCCAACCGCCTGCTGTGGTAACTCCGGTTTCTCAGAGTGTGCCTACCATCATTCATCCTTCCATAAAACCGTCTCATGATATTGATGATGACATACAGGATACGGAAGAATATGTAGAAGAATCTCTCTCTCTGGATGAGGTGGAGAAAGAAATGATACGAAAAGCCTTGGAAAAACATCATGGTAAACGCAAGAGTGCGGCAAAGGATCTGAATATTTCCGAGCGTACCTTATACAGAAAGATTAAAGAATATGGATTGGATTAGAAAAATAGCTTCGACAGCATTGTTGTTGAGCGTGTTACTGATAGTAAATTCGTGTAGTATTAAAGTAGGACTGGCACCGATTAGTTCGATTGACTACTCCAAGGTAAAGACAGTCTCGATAGCTGATTTCCAGAATCGTGCGGAGTATGTTTATGCTCCGCTGGCTACTGAATTTAATCAGGGGCTGAAAGATTTGTTCATTCGTCAGACCCGTTTATCACTTGTGAATGGCAATGCCGATATTGAAATTGATGGCGAGATTACCGGTTATAACCAATATAACGAAGCGGTGGATGCCAGTGGGTATTCTTCAAAAGTAAAAGTCACCTTGACAGTGAAGGTTTCTTTTGTGAATAATACGGATCACAAAGACGATTTTACTGACCAACAATTCTCCGCTTTCCAGACTTATGACTCTTCCAAATTGCTGACCGAAGTGCAGGATGAGTTAATTAAACTGATGGTGAAAGACATAACGGAACAAATATTTAACGCAACCGTAGCTAACTGGTAGGAGTAGGAATGACGCCTGTACATTTGCAACAATGGATACAGCATCCCGAGGCGTTGAACCGGGATACCTTATACGAACTTCGTACGTTGGTAACCCGCTATCCTTACTTTCAGTCCCTGCGTTTGCTCTATCTCAAGAACCTCTATGTGCTGCACGATGTTAACTTCGGTGCAGAATTACGTAAGGCCGTACTGTATGTATCGGACCGCCGTGTATTGTTTTACCTGATTGAAGGTGACCGATATGCCCTTCATCCTCGTACTTCAGAGTCTGTTGTAGGGAGGGAGTTGGAGGAAGAGCCGAGTGTCGACCGTACCCTTTCATTAATAGACGCTTTCCTTGCTACTGTGCCGGAAGAACATTCTCAGACGACAGAGTTGGATTATTCAATGGATTATACCGCCTATCTGATGCAGGATGATGAAGATACGGACGAGGCAGATACATCATCGACTGTTCCGGTGGAAGTACCCAAGTTGCGTGGACAGGATTTGATAGACGGATTTATCCGGCAGAGTGAAACTGAGGAAGGCATCAGCCTGAAGTTGCTGAAAGAGGAAAATCCGCTTCTACTTCCATTGATTGAGGAGGAAGAGGACGAAGTCGAAGAAGAAACGCCGGTTATAGCCGAAGAGATTCCTCAGCCCACAGAGGTAGAAACAGAGCAGGAAGATGATTCCGAAGATACGGATACTGATGAAGAGACGACTCCTAAATCAGCTTCGGATGATTTGGATGACAGTTGTTTTACTGAAACTTTGGCGAAAATTTATATCAAACAGCGCCGATATGACAAGGCTCTTGAAATTATTAAAAAATTAAGTTTGAATTATCCAAAAAAAAATGCTTACTTTGCAGACCAAATCAGATTTTTGGAGAAATTGATTATTAACGCTAAATCAAAATAACAAAATGTATTTATTCTTAGTTATCTTAATGGTGGTTGCATCTTTGCTGATGTGCTTCATTGTATTGATTCAAAATTCCAAAGGAGGCGGTTTAGCATCCGGCTTTTCTTCTTCCAATCAGATTATGGGTGTGCGCAAGACTACTGACTTTCTGGAAAAAGGAACATGGTTCTTGGCAGGATTCATGGTCGTAATGAGTATTGCTACTGCTTATGTGGTTCCTACTTCTTCCGGTAAGGGAGGCGATGTGATTCTGGAGCAAGCTCAAAAAGAAGAAAAGACCAATCCGTATAACATGCCTACTGGTACAGCTGCTCCGCAGACAGAAGCTCCTGCTACAACAGAAACTCCTGCAACAACTGCTCCGGCTGCTGAAGATTCAGCTAACTAAAGCTAAGCGCGGATGATCCCGCAAAAGAAATAAGAAAGAGGTTGATGCCGAAAAGGTGTCAGCCTTTTTTCTTTTTATGACGGATTTAACTACCTTTGTCGGGATTATGCAAGCTGACTAATAATTAATCTAAATAGTACAATGACAGAACAATTAAAACTTAAATTGAATGACTCCAAAGCTACCCGGTGGGGAGCATTGGTAATTGTTGCTTTCACAATGATGGCAGCTTACTATGTAAACGATGTGGTAGCACCACTAAAAACAATGTTGGAGTCGGATCTTGCCTGGACAAGTAGTGATTTTGGATTCTTCACAGGTGGATATAGTTTCCTGAATGTATTCTTCCTGATGCTGATTTGGGGTGGATTAATCCTTGACCGTTTTGGTATCCGTTTCACTGGTAAATTATCAACTATCTTGATGGTGGGAGGTACGGCACTTGAATATTATGCCATGACAGGGCTTGCCGGTCCGGATGCACAGACTTTCGGTCTTAACGAGATTTTCGGTTATAAAGCAGGAGTATTCGTTGCATTTGCCGGCTATTCCATTTTTGGTGTAGGTGCGGAAGTTGCCGGTATCACTGTTTCTAAAATTATAGCCAAGTGGTTCAGGGGTAAAGAACTGGCTACGGCTATGGGTGTACAGGTAGCACTGGCACGTATCGGTTCGCAGGCCGGTTATGCAGTGGCTATTCCTTTGGCACGTGCTTTCGGTATCACTACTCCGGTATTGGTAGGATTGATTCTTCTCTTAGGTGGTCTGGTTGCTTTCTTTATTTTTTCAGTAATGGATAAGAAGCTTGACAGGCAGATGGAAGCAGAAGCCATAGCAGCAGGTACAGAAGGGGAGGAAGAGAAATTCTCTTTCAAAGATGTGAAGAATATCCTCGTTAACCCGGGCTTCTGGTTGATAGCTTTGCTGTGCGTATTATTCTATTCCTGTGTATTCCCTTTCCAGAAGTTTGCTTCCGAGTTGATGATTATCAAATATGGTATTAATGAGAATGTAGCGGGTACTTTTGCCGGATTGCCGGCTTTGGGTGCTTTGATTCTTACTCCAATATTCGGTGGATTTATAGATAAACGCGGTAAGTCAGCTTCTATTATGATACTGGGTGCTGCAATGCTGATAGGTGTGCACTTTATTTATGCCATTCCTGCCATTAATTACTGGTTAGTGGCTATTGGTTTGATGATTATTCTGGGTATTGCTTTCTCGTTGGTGCCTTCTGCTATGTGGCCTGCGGTGGCTAAGATATTCCCTGTAAGCCAGTTGGGTACAGCTTATGCATTGATTTTCTTTATTCAGAATATTGGTTTGTGGGGTATTCCTACGCTGATTGGTAAGGTACTTGATCTTTATTGTATCGTGGGCAAGAAGGCGGATGGAACGAATCTGTACGACTATACGATACCTATGTGTATATTTACAGGTATTGCTTGTTTGTCTCTTGTGGTAGCCTTTATGCTGAAGAGAGCCGATAAAAAGTTTGGTTATCAATTGGAAGAACCCAATATTCAGAAATAAGTGTAAACAGATACGAGTATGGAAACACCAGAAGGAAAAGTCAGTCTGTTGGATGCTGTTCCGGTTCGTTGTGACCACATCTTGACCGAATGGGAGGGAGATTACGCTGTAATCTCCTATCCCCGCTTCAAGTATGAGTGGATGCGCCGGCTTTTGTTACCGCAAAGCATGTCTCCTGATATTCATGTCCGCCTTGAAGAACACGGCAGTGCAGTGTGGCGTCTGATAGACGGGCGGCGTACGGTACGGGAGATTGTTTTCCAGCTTGCTGATCATTTCCATCCTGATGAGAATTATGCTTCACGAGTCACAACTTATGTGATGCAATTACGAAAGGATGGATTTATAAAATTACTCTCTGTCAACTTTTAATAAAGCCCCTGTTTCAGGATCGAATAATACCTTTATTGTGGAATTCTTATTGAACAGTACAGGAGCGAGATATTCGACTACGCCAAATTGTGTGACAGGGATTTCTGAATTATACAATTCTTTATTGTTATAGCTTAATGTAACGTGAGCTCTGCCCGGTACATTGTAGGCAACACCTTCATCCACCTTCTTCTTTGGATCGACTTCAGGGATTTTTATGCTTTTAAGGTCAGTTACCGTGATATAAATAGGTTCGCCTGCCAGGTCATTGTTAGCTACAATACCCAACTTCTTGGAGAAACGGAAAGCGACTTCATTCTTCATCTCTTTGGGGACGATGCGGATGGTATATATTTTCTCTTCGTCGGTCACTTTACCTGCAAACATTTCGGTCATTGCACGTTCCTGCAAGGTCAGGTTATCCAGCATAAGCTTTAGTTGTGCACCGTCTTTGGGCATGTTGTCCGATTCACCGCGCAACAGGGCATTTTTGCTTTCACGGATGTTATAGATTTCTTTTGCAACCAGTTCCGCCATCTTTGCCGTTGAATTTGCCATCAGGATTTCTTCTGTCAGGAAGCTACGGGGATTGACGTTAGGAGCATTATCTGCTGCCTTGGGAGTGGCAGGAGCTGCTTTCTTTTGTCCGCTGCCCAACGGCATGTTGATGGAGTAGACGATGCCGTCTTTACTCAATTCAATAAGAGGAGCCACGGTTTTGTCTTTCATCTTCACGAAATATACATTCTCTTTATCAGGTATACCAACTACTGCTGTTTGTATCTTGTCCAATGTCCAGTAAGTTTCCGGTTCAGAAGAGACATTGGTTAATCGCAGATAGCGGTCAGCATACTTGGAAAATTCTCCGGGGGTATAGATATGTTTAGTGGCTTGCACGGTAAGTTCGATTTCTGTTTTCGGAAGTACGTAAGTAACGCCGTAGTCTTTGCCACGCATGATACCTGTTGTCACTTCTGTTTGCGCTATGGCAGAAACGGAGAACAACAGTGCTGAGAGTAATACTATATTTTTTTTCTTCATAAGTCGCGTTATTTAAACAATTTCGGTTAAGGGACAAAGTTAATGAAGTTATTTTTGTCAAGAGTAAGATTATAGAATATTAACAGAATAGGCTGTCAGTGCCGTCAGAAGCCTTTCTGGACGGGGTGACTGTTTTTTACTAAAACCTTATCGGGTTTTTACTAATTTTCCGGTAGATTTTTACTAATTTTCAGTCGTGAATTTAGTAAAAATCCGAAGCCATTTTAGTAAAGGGTGGGACGGATGTATTTTGCCTCAAAGTATCTTATTTTTCGCCTGAAAAAGTATCGGATATAAAAAAACAGGGAGAAGCAAATGCTTTTCCCTGTTACTATCTGTGACCCTGAATCTAAATCAGGATTACGATGACAAATATACAAGATTAAAAACCGGAAGTTAAGCTTTTACCCGGCTATTTTACGAATTGGATGCAGACGGGTTTATCAATACGGATATCTTGATGCGTATCTGATAACAGACCTGTTACGGGATCTCGTTGGAATACCTGAATGACATGACTGTCGCGGCAGGCGGCCAACAGATATTTCCCGTTCGGGGTGATAATAAAGTTACGCGGATGAATCCCCGTCAACTGGTAGCCTACCTTTGCTAACATGCCGGTTTCCGGATTTACTTCGAAGATGGCAAGACCGTCACCTTTCAGGCGATTGCTGGCATACAAGTATTTCCCATCGGGACTGAGATGTATATCGGCACTGCCACGTGCACGGAGTGTGTCGGCTGCAATGGTCTGTATCTTTTCCAGTTTACCATCCAGGTAACTGAAAGCTGTGATATTACCGGATAATTCGCTGATAAGATACGCGTACTTGCCGTTCGGGCTGAAGGTGAGATGACGTGGACCGGAATTAGGATCTACGTCAATAGCTTCGGCAGAAGGGTGGGGGATAATGCTCTTCGGGTGTATGACAAAGCGTAGGATACGGTCGGCACTGAAATCAGTGGCAAAGATATATTTTCCATCCGGAGAGAAGACAGTGCAATGTACGTGGGGTGTTGCCTGTCTTTCAGCGTCCGGTCCGCCGGTACTGCCTTCAAAAAGGGTATCGATAGGCTCTAATGAACCATTCTTTTTCAACGGGAAGATAGACATGCTACCTCCGCTGTAGTTGGCTGTGAGTACTTCTTTTCCGTTGGTGGCAACGTAGCAAGGATCGGCTCCCATAGTGGGCTGGCGGTTCAACAAACTGAGTTTCCCTGTTTCCTTATCGAAGGAGAAAGCATTGAGAGCAGCTGTTGTGTCGTTCATTTCGCTGACGGCATAGACAAACTTTCCATCTTCCGAAGGGATGAGGTAAGACGGGTTGAGTACTTCGATGGAACTGAGCGAGGTGGCAAGTCCCGTTTCCTGGTTGAAACGGAAGGTGTAAATACCTTTGCTGTTTCCATCAGTGTACGTACCTACCAGCATGGCGAGTTCGTCACTTTCGTTGTTTACGTTTCCCGCTTTGCGGGGTGCACAGGCTGTCATTGCTAATCCAAGCATACAGAAAAGAAGTTTTCTCATGATATTATGTTATAGAGTGATAATGTTATAGAGTGATAAGGCGATAAGGTGGTAATATGATAAAATATCACGCTATAACTTTATCACCTTATCACTCTTTAGCGTGCTTCGCACACTATTTCTGCCACTCCTACGCGGTCATCATTTAGTACAATGCGCAAGTCGCTGGCAATAGTTCCTTTGAACGTATATGAAATCAACTTTCCGTACTCGCTGACTGTACCCGAATAAACCGTCAGGAATTGTCCGCCGCCACTTGAAAGCTGGATTTCAAACTCCGCCGGCAGACCGTTGCCTCTGCTGAATGCAATGGAAACGCCATCTACCTTGGAACCGTTCTCCAAGGCAAAGGTAATATAATCTCCTTTATTTCCTTCCCAAACAGTATTCATTTTTTTATCGAGCACGTTCATTACACTTTCCGGATTGGTGCTGGCAGTTACGGGAGCATCCGGTTTTGCCTGTGTTTGCATGGGGGCATTTGGATCTTCTACTGTCAATGTTCCACTTAGGCGGATATCTTCGGAAGAAGCACCTACCATAATGCTGAAGTCTCCCGGTTCCACCACCCATTCCATGTGTTTATCCAGCAATTCCAGCTGTTTACGGTCGAGGGCGAAAACTACCTCTTTCGTTTCTCCTGGTTGCAGGTGGATACGCTCAAAGCCTGCCAGATTCTTTTCGTAAGTGGTAACGCTGCTCAGGATGTCATGAATATACAGCTGAACCACTTCATCACCTGCACGTTTTCCGGTGTTTGTTACTTTGCAGCGCACGGTTGCCTTTTGGTTCGGTGTAATTACTTTCGGACTGATTTCGATGTCGGAATACTCAAAGGTGGTGTAACTCAGACCATATCCGAATGAATAGAGTGCACCGTTGACGCGTGACATATTTCCATCCAGTCCCGGATTCTTTCCGCCGTCAATCTGTGAAGAAGGTTTGCAGGGGAAGTTGAAAGGAATTTGTCCGACACTTTTCGGGAAAGTGACTGTCAGTTTTCCGCCCGGGTTATAATCTCCGAAGAGTACATCGGCTACTGCTGTTCCACCTTTGGACCCCGGATACCATGCTTCTAAAATAGCGGGAACGAACTTGTCTGCCCAATTGATGGATAGCGGGCGACCGTTAATCAGCACCAGTACGACGGGCTTTCCGGTTGCTTGTACCGCTTGAAGCAGTTTCAGTTGTCGTCCCGGAAGGTCGAGGCTGCTGCGTGATTTGTTTTCACCGCAGGTACGCTGTCCGCCTCCTAATACGACTACGGCTACATCTGCCTGGCGTGCGTTTTCTACTGCTTTATCGATTTCAGCTTGTTCGTTATCTGTCATCGGATAGTCGATAAGTTCGCTTTCCGGCCAATTGGCATCTACAAGATCACAGCCTTTGGTGTAGAGTACTTCTGCTTTGCCTTCGGATTTTTGGCGAATGCCTTCCAGCACTGTGGTTACTTCTACTGCCAAAGGACCGTAGTGTGTCAGTGCATATCCCTCTTCGTCTGCATTTGGGCCGCAAACTGCTATTTTCTTCACGTTGTTGATATCCAATGGCAACACGTTGTTTTCATTCTTCAATAAGACGAGGCTTTCGCGTGAGGCTTGTAGTGCAAGAGATTCATTTTCAGCTTTCTCTACTTCTCTATCGGCTCCTGCAAGGTCAGTCTGATAGGGAGCGTCGAACAGCCCTATGAGGAATTTGACACGCAGAATGTCACGTACACGGTCATTAATCACTTCTTCGCTTAGTCCGCCCTCTTTTACCAATTCGCGCAAAGGCAATACATATGAATCCGGTGACCGGAAGGTGCAACGTACATTCAGACCGGCTTCTACACTTTGACGCACGGCTTCTTTCATATCTTTGGCGGTGCTGTGTTTGGTATAAAGATATTCAACGGCATCACTATCCGAAACCACATATCCCCGGAAACCCATCTCGCCACGCAGACGTGTAGTCAGCCAATAATAACTGCCTTGTATGGGAACACCGTCGTAATCATTGTACGAACTCATCACTCCCAATAATCCCGCTTCCTTTATCACTCGTTTGAAGGGGTAGACATGTATCATTTCCACTTCGCGTGGTGACATTTGCGGGTCTACACGTGCCATACCTTCGCGGGCGCCCTTGTTGTTACTATAAGCAACGAAATGTTTTCCGGTTGCTGCTACCTGATGGTTATGTTGCATGCCGCGTACCATTTCAATACCCAGTTCGGCAACGAGGTAAGGAGATTCACCATATACTTCCTCATAGCGTCCCCAACGCTGGTCACGGCCGACATCGAGGATGGGAGCATAGACATTGGTATATCCCAATATACGGGCTTCCCGTCCGGTGATTAATCCTACCTGGCGTATCAGTTCGCGGTTCCAGGTATGTCCCAATCCCAGTTGTGTGGGAAAATTGGTGGCACGGTAACTTTCTATTCCGCGGATACCTTCGTTCGTAAAGTCTACGGGGATGCCGAGGCGCGTTTCTTCTATAAAGAAGCGTTGTACTTCATTCAGTGCCCAGGCATGGCGGGATGCCGGCCATACATAGGGATTATCCGATGGGGGAAGTCCCCATTGTTGGAAACCGTTCAGGTGTTCGTCAATGGCACCGATGCCGTCTTTCCAAAGCATTTGTTTCCATTCGGGGGTGGGGAGGTCGTCCTTTAGTACACGTTTGTAACCGTAGAGGGTTACCATTTGACATGTCTTTTCTTCCAGTGTCATCTGGCTGAGCAGATCTTCGATACGTGCATCCAGCGAGGCATTCGGATCTTCGTATACATCCTTCACTCCGTTTTTGTTGAAATCAATCCAGCCTTTCTTGTACATCTCGCTTTTGACGGGTTTGTATACAGCCGGTATCTTCACGGTCTTTTGTGCGCAGAGCAGAATACTGCCTCCGAGCAGTAGTGTCATTGCAATTAGTTTCTTCATGATATTTATATTTTTGTGTATATTATCTTCTGTTGCCAAAGGTACGGGTTATGTGGGAGAAAGAAAGGTAAAATCGTCCGGAGTACTGGCTTTTATTGTACGTATGGTAATGCAAGACTGCTTTGGGTCTTATAAAAAGATAAGGTTTATTAATCCGGAGTAAGCAATCACACTATTCTTTTGTACAGTAACAAAAGAATTCTTATCTTTGCCCCACGATTTCTAAAAACCGTATGTATTCTGGGGTTGACTGGATTTGACAGCGGGTAGAAATAGTAAGTAAGCATGCAGTGCGTCGTTGATTTGCACTTTAATCTCAGTCCTCAAAATTTTATCTGGCGAAAGACAATACGCTCTTGCTGCTTAATCGAATCATAGTAGATTAGCTTAATCCCGGCACCAGGTGCTGGGACGAGACATCACTCGGAAGCTGTTGCTCCGAAGCATTCCGATCCAGTGGTGCAGTTACATCGGGGATAGTTCTTGTCGGCCTTGAGGCGAGAATGAAACTTTAAAGGATAAGGCAATGGTTGATGGCTTTGGTTCTGCCATTGCTCGAAAATTTAGGCAAAGATAAGCATGTAGAAAGCTTATGATTTCCTCGTTTGGACGAGGGTTCGATTCCCTCCAGCTCCACTAAATAAAAATGGTAAGTCCTTGAACTGCTAAAGTTCAAGGACTTTTGTTTTACCAGATATTCTCTCTTAATTTCCAACTACTTAGGTAGTTGTCACCGAATCGTATACAATAACGTGATGAAAATGAAAAGCATCTGTAAAGCTGTAATTTCTGTTTACGTAAAGGTTTACGTGCCTTTTTACTTTCTTTCCTTTTCCTTTTACATGCAATTCTTCTACTTTTGGCCATGTAAATCTATTTAAAACCAATTCTAATATTATATTTATGGAAAGAAGCCTCTTTAAATTTGCTCTACTGGGAGTCATGCTCTTGATCAGTCATTCCTCTTTTTCACAAATAACGGAACGGGAACGTCCTGCGGAATGGAAACAATTAGTGAAAGGTGCCCGCTTTATGGATCGCTTCCTGCCGATGAAGGGAAATGTACTTTCATCCGATACATGGGGCGCTGACTGTGTGCTTCCGCGTTATGTAGATAATGGCATTGAAGACGGTATCTGGTCCTATTGGGGTGGAAATATTCGAAAAGGCGAAGACGGTAAATATCATCTATTTGCCTGCGGCTGGCTGGAATGTTCACCTAAAGGACACATGGAATGGCCTAATTCATACGTATTTCATACCATAAGCGACAATCTGACGGGACCTTTCAAGCCTATTCGTATCATAGGTAAAGGGCATAATCCTGAAATATTCCGTGCTAAGAATGGGCAATATGTTGTTTATGTGATCAATGGACGTTATGTATCCGATGATCTGAATGGAAAATGGGAATATGGAAAGTTTGATTTCAATGCACGCGACCGCCGTATTATCGAAGGTCTGTCTAATCTTTCATTTGCCCAGCGTGAAGACAGTTCTTATGTAATGGTTTGTCGCGGTGGTGGTATCTGGGTCAGCAAAGATGGATTATCGGAATACAATCAACTGACCGACAAACGGGTTTATCCGGATGTGGACGGTCGGTTTGAAGATCCCGTAATCTGGCGCGATCATATTCAGTATCACCTGATTGTTAATGATTGGCTGGGACGTATTGCTTTCTATCTTCGTTCAAAGGATGGAGTGAACTGGGTGGTCGATCCGGGTGAAGCTTATATGCCGGGAGTTGCTGTACATGCAGACGGACAGGTGGAAGACTGGTTCAAATATGAACGCCTTAAAGTGTATCAGGATAAATACGGACGTGCCATTCAGGCTAATTTTGCGGTAATCGATACGCTTAAAAACGAAGATAAACCTTTTGATCACCATAGCTCAAAGAATATCAGTATTCCCTTGAATCCGGGATTGTTGCTTACCATACTGGACGAGAAACCTATTACCTCGGGTACAAAAACAATTCGTGTGAAGATACAGGCGGAAGAAGGCTTCAATCCCCAGACGGATATAGATGTGAATTCCTTGCGCTTCGGTGCTTCTGAAGAAGTGAATTATGGTAGGGGTTGTCAGGTATTGACCACAGAAAATGAGGGCAAGGATTTGATTGTAACTTTCAATGGTAAAGGAAATGGTATCACTAAAGATGAGTTTGCCCCGAAATTGATTGGAAAATATAAAGATGGGAGAATGCTTTACGGGTATGCGCGTTTGCCATACATTGATTATATAGAACCGATCCTTTCAGCTTGTGCCCCAGTCTTTACCAAATCCGGGAAGGGATTGGAATGTAAAGTGGAAGTACAAAATTTCGGTCAGGTCGGCTCAAAGAAAGCATTGGTGGAAGTAGCGTATAAAAAGGAAGGAAAAACAATAAAGGTAGCTTCCGGTATGGTTCCGGCATTGAAGCCTTATGAAAAAACAGATATATTGCTTTCTGCTAAGGATGTGGTTGAGGAAGGAAAGGAATATGATTTGATAGTGACACTCTATTCCGGCAAAAAAGTATTGTCAACATTTAATCTGAAAAAGAAAGTGTTGGAGTAATCTGAGAAAGCTATCGGTTTCGATGCTTTGATAAGGGGATAAATATTTCGCTTACAAGGTATTAACTTCCTGTCGACAAGGTCTCAACTTCTAGTCAACAGGAAGTTAACTTTTTGTATGCAAAGAGTTGAGGCCTTGTAATGTATTGATAAATAAAGCCTTTCTAACTTGTCTAATTTTAATATAAAAGGTTCTGTTCATAAACGAATGATTAATATTATACCGTCAATATCTTTCGGAAACTTTCATTAAATTTCTATCTTTGCGGAAATCCGTATTACCTGAATAAGATGAAACGATACCTGCTGTTATTTCTTATGTAATTGATTTCTATAAAGAGTCAACAATAACAGGGAGGTAGTCGTTATTAGGTTATAGTTAAATTTCATTTTATGAAACATTCCGTTCTTTTTGCCTGCGTGGTTGTTGGTTTGATTCTTGCCGGATGTCGTAACCGGCAGGAACCACCTGTGCCGGTAGTTGTGCAGGAGGCTGAACCTAAAGATACGGCTGTGCTGGAATTTCCTCATCCTAAAGAGAAACAGTTGACCGCTGCTGATATTTCTCTTACCAAAGAATTGCTCTATGACCAGCATACCCTCGAAGATACCTATCCATATAAGGATACGGTACGCTCTTTCAAATGGGATGTCATCCGGAACTGTCTGGCTTATATCGAGAATATGCAGCGCGATACTACTGCAAGGTGGGTGGTGTTGCAGAATTATAAGAATCTGAATAAAGAAGCTCCCCTGGTACGTAAGTTCGTGCGGAATGTGTATCGCCGTGTATCTGATACATTGGGCGTGGAGCGCTATCAATCGGTGCCGCTGTATCTGCCCGCTGATACTTTGGTGCCCGAACGTTATGGTAGAGACGGTACTATCGCTTATCTGAAAGGCGAGGAGGGAAGTTTTTACCGGATATTACCCGCCCCTCTTTTAGAAG
>ERZ780079.224-NODE-224-length-27609-cov-3.4468_pt1 | contig 27609 bp, 30 predicted proteins | sample MGYA00511087_ERZ780079 | MGnify/ENA primary metagenome ERZ780079 (study PRJEB29588, sample SAMEA2142583) | human gut metagenome | biome: human gut; feature: human-associated habitat; material: faeces | place: Denmark | collected 2008/2010 ... | reverse complement strand
TTAAATCCCATTTCACCGCCTACGCTGGCGCATCCCACCCCGGGGTTTTTCAGCGCACCGCCGAAACCGGCTTGCTCGTGACCTTTGAAATGGTTCATGGAAATGATGATATCGGCGTCGGCGATAGCGGCACCTATTTTCGGGGCCTTGCAATATTGCCCGTCGATCTCGATTTCCCGGTAGTCCGTACCTTTCACGCCATCAGCGATGATAACGTTGCAACCGGCGGACATGGGATTGAACCCATTTTCCATGGCGCTTTGAAGATGATCGACAGCGTTGGAGCGGCGGCCCGAGTATAAGGTGTTACAATCGGTAAGGAACGGTTTCGCGCCTAATTCACGTAACAGGCTTACCAAGCGAGCGGCGTAATTAGGACGAATGTATGCCAAATTCCCCGGTTCGCCAAAGTGGATCTTAATGGCTACAAATTGATTTTTGAAGTCGATATTGGCGATACCGGCACGTTTTACCAGACGTTCCATCTTATCCAGCAGGTTGCTGCTGGGGGTCGTGCGTAAATTAGTAAAGTAGACTTTGGATGTATTCATCTTTTTATTGGTTTAGTGTTGACAAAGGTACGAAAAACACGGAACATTTTTTATATTCGCGTAAAACAGATTTGTATATGGACTTGCTTCAGCGGAATCATCAGCTATTGTTGAAAGGAATAAATTGTACATTCCTGCGTTATTTGCATGCACGGATAGAGTGGGAGGATCGGTTAATCGGCATCTTCGGCTCTCGAGGGGTTGGTAAGACTACCTTGTTGTTACAGCATATTAAGTTGAAATTTGAAGATTCACGGGAAGCCCTGTATGTGAATCTGGATGATTTCTGGTTTGAGACACATTCATTGACCGATGCGATTAAGGAGTTCCTGCAAGCCGGGGGGCATTATTTGTTTTTGGATGAGATCCATTTCTATTCGGGCTGGATGGAAGAGGTCTCAACTTTATTGGATGCCAACCCCGCCTTAAAGATTGTTTTCGCTACCACTTCTTTGTACTCGCAGACAGAGGTGCGGAACGGGTTAAGGCATGAGGCTGCTTTTTATACCATGCATCCGATGTCGTTCCGTGAATTCCTTTCTTACGAAAGCATTCTGGATAAAGATCCCATTCCATTGGAGGATATCTTAGCGAACCATCATGATTTGGTGAAGGAGATCAATGCGGAGATGAATATTGTGCCGATTTACCGGAACTATCTGGAACATGGATGTTATCCTTTTTATTGGCAAGACCCGGATATGTATTATTTCCGTCTGCAAGAATTAGTGAGAAAAGAGATTTGCCGGGATTTGCCTTCGGTGGTTTCTATTTCGATGAGTAATCTGGAACGAGCTCAAAAATATTTTATGATGGTGGCTGAGTCGGCTCCTTTACGTCCGAAATCGATTGATGTAACCCGTAAGACAAATATGCTTCGTCAGCAAAGCGATAGCCTGTTGCGTTTCTTTCATGATGTGAGGCTTATTTATTACTCGGCAGACCAACTGGGAACCACTCCGGCCAAGCAGAAAGTCTTTATGGGGGATACCAACTTGCTGATCTCTTTTTTCGGAGATAAGGAGAATCGGCAATTGATGTGTGAAACCTATTTCTTAAGCCAGATGCGTTCCGTGGCGAACGTGGAATTCATGGAGAACGGAGATTTCTTGATTGGCGGTAAATATATCTTCGCCGTAGGTGATCCCTTAAGGGGATATGATCGTCTCCGCTTCGTACCCGACGCTTATGCGGCTATCTACGGGTTACCGAAAAGTGTGTTTAACCGTATGCCGGCATGGATATTAGGATTTAGTTATTGAGAATTTAAAAATAGGATTACTATGTTAGAATGCATGAAGAATAGAAGAAGTATCCGTAAATATACGGATCAGGATATCCCGGAGTCTTTACTGAATGAATTATTGGAAGTGGCTACTCGTGCCTCGAATACAGGAAATATGCAATTGTATAGTGTCGTGGTTACCCGCGACCCTGCGAACAAAGAGAAACTGGCTCCGGCTCATTTTAACCAACCAATGATTACGGGAGCCCCGGTGGTACTCACTTTTTGTGCGGATGCGAACCGTTTCGTGAAATGGGCGGAGTGCAGGAAAGCGGAGGCCGGATTCGATAATTTACAAACGTTTATCGCTTCGACGATAGATGCGATGTTGTTCGCCCAGAGTTTCTGCAATGCCGCTGAGGAAAAAGGCTTAGGCATTTGCTATCTGGGTACGACGACTTATAATGCGGACCAGATCATTGAGGCGCTTTCTCTTCCCCGTCTGGTTGTCCCGATCGTTACGGTTACGGTGGGTTATCCGGCAGAGCCTATACCCGCTCAAGTTGAACGTTTACCAACGTTTACCATTGGCGGCTGGGGGACAAAAAGAGACTTATACGGACTTTACTCCGGCTTCCATCGATGCCTTGTATAGTGAGAAAGAGGCATTAGAGGTGAATAAGCAGTTTGTAAGGGAGAATAATAAGGAAACACTGGCGCAGGTCTTTACGGACGTACGCTATACGAAGAAAAATAGTGAACATTTCTCCGAGGTGCTCTTGAAGGTATTGAAACAACAAGGATTCATGAAGTAAGCCCTAATACTTCTACCTTATAGTTCATAAAGAGTCCACTCTCGAGTACGCCCGTAATCGACTTGAGAGTGGATTCTGTATTTTCAGGGATATAGTCCATCCATACGTCTAGGATCATATTGCCATTCTCGGTAATGATCGGTCCATCCTTACCTTGCCCCATACGAAGTTTTATCTCACCGGGATTCAAACGCTGGAGTCTGTCCTCTACATAGGTGAGAGCTTCCGGGAAAATCTCTATCGGGATCGGGAATTTAGCTCCCAGCCTCTCCACTTTCTTGGAAGGATCGACCAGTATATAGGTCTGCGGACTGGAACTGATTAATAGCTTTTCCTTGAACATGGCGCCTCCACGCCCTTTGATCAAGTTAAAGTGGGAATCTACTTCATCAGCCCCATCGAAGGTCCAGTCCGGCTTGTGGGAAAACAGGCTGGTAACCGGAATGCCTAGCTGGGCGCAAGTCATCCGGATTTCTAATGAAGTGGGGATCGCCAAGATGGAAAGACGTTCCGTCCGGATACGTTCGGCTATGCGAATCAACGCTAGATAGGAGGTAGAACCGGAGCCAACACCTATGACTTGTCCGTTTTCGACTTTAGATGCGATAATGTCCGCTATCTTTATTTTATCTTCCTTATGGGAGATCTGATTCCCCCATTCCAACGTATCGATTAGTGAATGATCCCACTTCATAGTCTTGATATTATTATATACGGTCTAATACAGTTTCAATCAGTTCCTCCAAAGAACCTTTATAATCCGTATTCATATGATTATCCACACGTCCGGCGATAATACAACATACGGTCATTGCCCGGTGTCCCATGAGAGCGGCCAGACCAGCTAAAGAGGAGCTCTCCATCTCGAAGTTCGTAATCTTTCGCCCGTTGTACTCGAAAGCCTCTATTTTCCGGTTCAATTCCGGATCAGTCAAGGGCAATCGGAGCTCGCGCCCTTGCGGCCCGTAGAAGCCATTGGCCGCGATAGTCGTTCCCCGGATAATATCATTACGGGTGATTTGCTCGATCAACGATGGATCTGCCGATACGACATAAGGCCATATGCCGCTAAGCCGCCAATCAAGCTGTTTTATTAATTCAGATTCCAAGTCTGCGTCACGAACGGAATTACTATTTGCGTAGAAATAAATGACTCCATCGAATCCGATCGATTTCTCCGCAGCTACGTAAGTCCCAATCGGGACAAATGGCTGTAACCCTCCGGAAGTCCCGATACGAACTAGGGAAAGTTGCTTGAATTCCGGCTTGATCGTACGGGTTGAGAAGTCAATATTAGCGAGAGCGTCCAACTCATTTAATACGATATCAATATTATCTGTACCGATGCCATGGGATACAACCGTGATACGTTTTCCCTTGTATTGGCCCGTGATGGTATGAAACTCCCGGCTGGAAACCTCACATTCCTGAGACTCAAAATAGGAAGCGACGGTTGTAACTCGTGCGGGATCACCAACAAGTACCACACGATCCGCGAGTTGTTCTGGTTTTAAATGCAGGTGGAAAACACTACCATCTGAATGGATCGCTAATTCTGAAGCGGGGATTGTTCTCATATTCGATCAGCTAATTAAGTTTACTTTTAATCATAAAAGGGCAAGGTGCGACCCTGCCCTTGGAGATAGTTCCATGTATATAACTATTTTAGTCCTTTAATGGTTTTGATGGAGTACCGGCCGGTTTAGCTATCGCTTCACGCATAGAAGTGTCCGCCTCGATGTTCTTCATCTTGTAATAGTCCATTACGCCTAGGTTTCCTGTGCGGAAAGCGTCTGCCATTGCCTTGGGAACTTCCGCTTCTGCCTCGATCACCTTGGCACGGGCTTCTTGTGCTTTCGCCTTCATCTCTTGCTCGAGGGCGACAGCCATCGCACGGCGTTCCTCAGCTTTCGCCTGAGCGATATTCTTATCCGCTTGAGCTTGATCCATTTGCAAGAAAGCGCCGATGTAAGAAAGCGCCGATGTTCTTACCTATATCGATATCGGCGATATCGATGGAAAGGATTTCGAAAGCTGTTCCGGCGTCAAGCCCTTTGCGAAGCACTAATTTCGAGATGGAATCCGGATTTTCCAATACGGTCTTATGGCTTTCGGATGAACCAATGGAAGATACGATACCTTCACCTACACGGGCTAAGATCGTCTCTTCTCCGGCACCACCCACTAATTGCTTGATATTCGCACGAACGGTGACACGTGCCTTGGCGATTAACTGGATTCCGTCTTTTGCTACCGCTGTTACCGGAGGGGTATCGATCACTTTCGGATTTACCGACATTTGTACAGCCTCGAATACGTCACGTCCGGCCAAGTCGATAGCGGTAGCCATCTGGAAAGGAAGGTCGATATTCGCTTTCGACGCGGAAACCAGCGCATGCACTACTTTCTCGACATGTCCACCCGCTAAATAGTGCGCTTCCAGCTCGTCGCGTGTAAGCGTCTTTATTCCTGCCTTATGCGCTTCGATCATTGCGCGAGTGATGATGTAGGGAGGAACTTTTCGGATACGCATCAAGAATAACTGGATCAAGGAGATATTGACTCCTGATACTTTGGCCGAGATCCATAACAGGAATGGCACATAATAGAAAAAGATTGCCAGCAGAAGTACTGCGGCCCCCAATAGGATAAGTGGCAAAAAGGTTATTTCCATATATATAAAATTAAGCGTGAATATTTGTTTCTTCTTTAGGACGGACAATTACGTTGTAACTGTCTACCCTGATCACTACGATCGGCGTGTTCTCATCGATTAATTCGTCTTGAGATTTCGCTTCCACGTTAATACCTTTAATCCGGGCCTTGCCGATAGGGGCTAAGCGTGAGAGCGTGATCCCCTCGTCTCCGGGTTCTATTCCGAGATCCCTGCTGGATGTCAGCTTGGAATCGATATCTGTCTTTAAAGCGATCTTATTAAAAGACCGGGAACGCAATAACCAAGCGAAGATTATTCCGAATGTAATGATTGATAAGGATAAAGTCAGATGCCCTACCCATATACCTACCGTATAAGCGAAAACGACTCCGCCGATAGCGAAAATAGCCCCGCCTATACCCGCGAGTGTTATTCCCGGAAGAAGGAATATCTCCGCCAGTATCAGTAGGATGGCCGCTACCATGAGGAAGACGATGATGGCTATGTCCAGTAGCATAGTTCTTCTTATTTATGGTTGTTTCTTAGGTATACGATCTCTGCGTTACGTGCCTTTTTCTCCCATTCGTCCGGTTGAGCGAGCAGGTTGTTTAACTTTTCTTCCGCATCAAGAATCGTAGGCTTCAGTTGTTCTCGCTTCGCCTTATTCCCTTTGATGTAGCTGGCTCGTAAACTCTCTAGTTTCTCATTTAGCTCCTTGATCTGTCTATGGATGGAAACTACTTTCTCGTAGTAGTTCTTCGCTTCCGGACTTTGGATATCGTCTAAGGTGTAATAAACGATATCATCATGGATCGGGAACGTGAAATCTTTCTTTATTTCTATACGTCCATAAGGAATCTCGGTATGAGCTAAATGAATAAGCTCTTCGTAATTCGATCCGGGTTTCCATGAATCCTTGATCGAGGCAATAGAGGCCCGGGCACGTTTTAGTTCGATATCCTCGCTATCTACTCGCTCGCGGTTGTCATTCGGGATGAATAGGTATACGCAGACTTTTCCTTCCGGTTGATAGCGGTCGGAAACGAACCATCCCAATTGCTTGGCTTCGTCGATCACCATCATATAATCGTTAAACGGGGAGTTATAGGGCATGCCCAATTGCTCCGGTGTAAGATAAGTATCGGAATTGATGTTGTAGCGAGTGACGAATAAATCATATCCGCCCAGAGAGCCGTTCCCTTTGGATGCGTAATAAATCGTTACGCCATCGGATAGCACGAATGGATACCCATCGTCGGCGTCACTATTGATATTCATCGGTAACTGTTTCTCGTCTCCCCATTGATCCATGAGCTTGGATTGGGTAAAAAGACAATTGTGGTTACCGTCTGTCGAGTGGGCGTAATAAATCTTATCCCCCTTCTGGTTCATGTATACCGATGAGTTGCCCGGATCGTTAGTCTGGAAGAAATCTTGGTAAGTGGTCAACGTACCGCTTTCCTCGCTTAAGGTATAGGCTGATAAGAAATCATCTTTATCAACGACCAAGCTATCGATAATCTGGACATTCTCTACCTTATCAAGCATACGGCTTGCTTTGTTCGCCAAGTCCATACGGATCTGGTAAGGCTCCACATCTTGTTTCTTTTTTGTTAGGAGGGTGATGTATTCGTCGAACATCTCCTCGGCTTCGTCAAAACGATAGGTCTGGTAGTATACTTCTCCAAGGTATCGATAAGCGTCTTGTACCCTACGCTTTACGGCGACCTTAAGATGTTTCTCCGCTCCTGCTAAATCTCCGGTCTCGAAACAGCAAACACCATACCATTGATTATAAGAGGCATTGCTTGGCGCTTGTTTCACTAGTTTCTCGAACACAGGTTTGGCTTCTGCGTATTTCCCGTCGTTATATAATTTTTTTGCCTGATCAAGACTTTGCGCATGTAGTTGCATTCCTCCGCATAGGAGTGTAACTCCTAGCGTATAAAGCAGCTTTTTGGATAACCGTTTCATTTTGTCTATTCTAGATTATATAGTTATGCAGTTTCAAAGATAAGAATATTTTTGTAGAGGCATACAAATCGAAAAGATAAATGTATAATTTTGCGCCCGTAAAGAAAAGATATGGCAAAATTGACAGCGGACGAACGTTTGTTTCGTAAGATAGAGGATAAGGTAAAGAAGGCGATTTTCGACTATGGCTTGATCAATGATGGCGACCGGATCTTGGTCGGGTTGTCCGGAGGAAAAGATTCCTTGGCCTTGGTGGATTTACTGGGGCGCAGGTCGAAAATCTATTGTCCTCGGTTTGAGGTCGTGGTAGCGCATATCGTGATGACGAATATCCCTTATTGTTCGGATCGGGAATATCTTAGAAGTTGTGCGGAGGAGCATGATTTGCCTTTCATTGTCCATGAGACAAGTTTCGATCCTTCTACGGACACTCGCAAATCCCCCTGCTTTTTATGCTCTTGGACTCGCCGGAAAGCTTTGTTTGAGATCGCTAAGGCGCATAAATGCAATAAGATTGCGCTAGGGCATCATCAAGATGATATCCTAGAGACACTGGTGATGAACCTGACCCACCAAGGGGCTTTCGGAACAATGCCTCCCCGGTTGAAAATGGATAAGTTTGATATGGAGATTATCCGTCCGATGTGTCTGGTGGAAGAGAGGGAGTTGATTCAGGTCGCCGCATGGAAAGGGTACCGGAAACAATTGAAGAACTGTCCTTATGAGTCGGGTTCCAGTCGTTCGGATATGAAAGAGCTGCTGAAAAGTCTGGAAGCGATCAATCCGGAGGCCCGTTACAGCCTTTGGGGGAGCATGACGAATATACAAGAAGATTATTTACCTCGAAAAATAAGATAATATGCAAAGTGTTTATACGATTTTATTGTTGATCGTGTCTAATATTTTTATGACATGCGCTTGGTATGGTCATTTGAAGATGAAGCAACAATTCAGTTGGTTTGAGCATCTTCCTTTGTTTGGCGTAATCCTGTTTAGTTGGTTTCTCGCTTTTTTTGAGTATTGTTTCCAAGTACCGGCGAATCGCATCGGTTTCCGGGATAACGGGGGACCGTTCAACTTGATTCAATTGAAAGTGATCCAAGAGGTGATTACGTTGGTGGTATTCGTGGCCTTCAGTACCATCGCTTTTAAGGGGGAGTCGTTTAAATGGAACCATGCGCTTGCTTTCGTATTCTTGGTAGCGGCGGTTTATCTGGTTTTCAAGAAATAAAGTCGTTGCGTTTGGCTTTGATAATCAGCGGAAAACCTTGATGCCTATTGTAAGATGCTTACAATGCCTATTCAAGCATGTTTATAAAGCCCATTGTAAGCACCTTATAATGGGCATTGTTAAAACGCTATATGATCTGTTGGCTCAGATGTGTAAATATAGCTTCGGTCTCATCCGGATGGAACCATGTTATTTCTGGGTCCCGTTTAAACCAAGTCATTTGCTTCCGGGCGTAGACCCGGGAGTTTCTTTTGATTTTCTCCACGGCGAGGTCTAATGTCCATTCTCCGCTGAAGTAATTGAATAATTCTTTATAACCTACTGTGTTCAAGGAATTCAAATGACGGAAGGGATAAGCCCGGCGAGCCTCTTCCAATAATCCTTCGCTCATCATTTGATCTACACGTTGGTTGATGCGGTCGCATAATTCGTCACGATCTCTATTAAGCCCTACTTTGATGATCCGGAACGGACGCTCTTTCTTAATGTTCGTGCGGAAGGAGGAGTAAGGCTTGCCTGTCATCCGGCAAATCTCTACGGCATGGATCACTCGTTTATAATTATTCCGGTCCACTTCCTCGTAATGAACGGGGTCTGCTTCTTTTAATTCAGCGAGGATAGGGGCTAGTCCCTCGGTTTCAAATTGCATGTATAGGGCATCCCGGATCTCCGGTGTAACCGTCGGGATATCGTCAATACCTTTACATACGGCGTCGATGTACATCATAGAGCCTCCGGTCATTACGACGGTCGGGATCGTTTTATGTAATTCGGATAGGAGGGAGACCACATCTTCCTCGAAGTTGCTGGCGCTGTAATAATCGGTAAGCGAGAGAGTGCCTACCATATAATGCTTGACACGTGCCATTTGTTCCGGTGTAGGGGCAGCCGTGCCGATCGGAAGGTCTTTATAGAGCTGACGGGAGTCGGAAGAGATAATCGGAGAGCCGAAACGTTCCGCCACTTGGAGGCTTAACTCGGTCTTTCCGACTCCTGTCGGCCCAAGTAATATAACGAGGGAATTCATCAAAAGCGCTCGTCGTCGTAAGGATTATCCATCGGACCTTCGCTTAAACCGTCGAAGCCGCTTTTGTCTAATTCGTCCATATCGTATTCGGAGTCACCGTAAAAATCTTCTCCTACGTCCGTGCTACCGTTCTTAGCCTCGAACTCATCGAAAGAAACTATTTGGGCGGGAGGCGTACCTACCGATTTGCTGCAAATAGGAGCATCCAAGTCTTTTCCCGGAACGATCTCACGAAGTTCCATGAAGAAGGCACGTTCGGTCATATAATCGAAAACGAAAAGTAGTTTTTGGTGCTCGTCTTCCAACAATTCTTCCAGTTGAGTATCGGCCATGACATAGCTGTCTTCCTCGGAAGAGGTATCCATCTCCACTAATGTGATCTCTGTCTTTTTACTCCAGTCATCGTCACATATGAAGAAAGAGGTCATTTGATCCTTTGTATAACCTACAGAGTCGAGGATGGCGTTTTGCAAATCCAAGAAAGTAGACTCGGAATCAATCTTGATCTCGCGCTTGAAGTCATCTGCTTCATCTGATAGGATTAGAAATCTAAATAGCATAGTCGTTTAGTTTTATTATCGCCTCAAAAGTAGTAAAAATATGGATATACCCAATATACGTCGACCCAATATACGTCGCTATAAATAATGAAAGAGGGTGCGCATCTGATCCCTGTATCTGAGGCGACCGTCGTAGCTTCGTCTTCAACCTTCGTCAAAGAGACGGAACCTGCGGCTGAGATATTAGCGGCAGTTGTCACCTTGAATAGGTAATTGTAATATGGGTAAATAATAAAAATCACAGTATCAGATATCAATCTTTTGCATTTCGCCCGAAAAGACATATCTTTACGGCACCGCCCGCTATTGGGCCGTAACTTAAAACCTATCAACTATGGATAAAAAAAGGAGGAGCAACGCATGAAAGAATTAAAAGATCGATACATACGTTTCGATTGGGCGATCAAGAGACTGCTCCGGCAAAAAACCAACTTCGGTGTGCTGGAGGGTTTTCTCACGGTTTTTCTTGGAGAGAAGATTACCATCGTGGAGCTACTGGAGAGCGAGGGTAATCAACTGTCATGAGGATGACAAATTCAACCGGATGGACATCAAGGCGCTTAACGAGAAGGGCGAGATCATCATCGTGAAAATACAAAATATTCGCAAGCTATATTATCTCGAACAGGTACTCTATGGCGTGGCGAAAACCATAACCGAGTACATATCACTGGGCGAGGACTACCTTTATCACGGGCAGAATCATTTCATCGGCGTACATACCAAGGATCAATTGGTAGTCAACACGAAAGAGAGGAGCGTAATTGTCTCCAAGCTATCCCCCGAGATTTTCCCCGAATATATACTCATACGGATCAATAAGTTCGATAAGATAGCCGTCACTCCCTTAGAGGAATGGATGGACTACCTTAAAAGAGGAACAATTCGTCCTGACACCATGACTCCGGGATTAGGCGAGGCTCGAGAAAAATTGAGATACTACTCCATGACCCCCGAGGATAGATACGCTTACGACGAACACCTGAATGCGGTCATGATACAAAATGGCGTATTGGATTCGGCGAAGCTTGAAGGATACCTGGAAGGACTAGCGGAAAGTAGAGCGGAAAATAAGGAGAAAGGTAAGGCGAAAGGACTGGCAGAAGGCGAGGCAGAAGCGAACCTAGAAAACGCCAAGAAGATGAAAGCCATGGGGATCGATCTTGAAATGATCCGGCAGATCACGGGAATTACCCTATAAATAATTTTGGCGACATAAATAGCGAATCGGCGCAAACCCCTCATCGTAAGGTGCGGATTTGCGCCGATTTGTTTTTGGTTGTCCGGATGTTTGTGTCGCTTATTCGTCGATCGAACCTCTTACGATACCCCGGCTGGAAGACTTGATGAAATTGAGGATCAAATCCCGTTCCTCGCTAGGCTCGTACTCGGTCTCGATCGCTTTCAGCGCCTCCGTATTATTCAAGCCTCGGGTATACAGCGTGCGATAGATGTCTTGAATTAAGAATACCTGCTGATTCGTGAATCCCCGGCGACGTAAACCTACGATATTGATACCGCAATAAACGATCGGATCACGGCCGATCAAGGTATAAGGAGGGATATCTTTTCCGATACGAGAACCGCCTTGTACCATCACGTGTTTGGATATACGCGTGAACTGATGCACCAAGGAACCTCCGCTTACGATAGCGAAATCATCAATCTCTACCTCCCCGGCGATTTGCGAAGCGTTACCGATGATTATATGGTCTTTTAAGACGCAATCATGGGCCACGTGCGAATAAGCCATGATTAAGCAATCGCAGCCTACCACGGTCTTACCTTTGGAAGCGGTACCCCGGTTGATCGTCACGCATTCGCGAAGCGTCGTGTTATCTCCGATTTCCGCCGTCGTGGTTTCTCCTGCGAATTTCATGTCTTGAGGGATACCGGCAACGACCGCTCCCGGGAAAATATTGCAATTTTTACCAATCCGTGCGCCATCCAAGATAACGGCGTGAGAATATATACGGCAATTATCACCGATTACGACATCTTTCTCAATCACGGCAAACGGATCGATAGTTACATTCTGGCCGATCTGGGCCTCTGGATGAACGACTGCTAGAGGAGATATATTCATTATCGTACTTTATCTTATTATTTGTTTTTTACAATCTGAGCCATGAACTCGGCTTCACTAACCAATTTATCACCAACGAATACATACCCTTTCATGGTAGAGATCCCGCGGCGAATCGGTGCCAATAATTCCAGACGTAAGATCAACGTATCGCCCGGAACGACTTTTTGGCGGAATTTCACGCCATCTATTTTCATGAAGTAGGTAGAATAACGCTCTGGCTCATCTACGGAATTCAAGACTAGCAAACCACCTGTTTGTGCCATAGCCTCAACCTGTAGAACTCCCGGCATGACCGGCTCCTGAGGGAAATGCCCTTGGAAGAACGGTTCGTTGGTCGTGATGTTCTTTACGCCTACGATATAGTTCCCGCCAACCTCGATGATCTTGTCAACCAATAAGAACGGATAGCGGTGCGGCAATAATTCACGGATACGGTTGATATCCATCACCGGCTCACGGTTCGGATCGTATACCGGGGCTTGCACCTCGTTCATCTTGATATCCTTGCGGATCATACGAGCTAACTGGTTATTGATCTTATGTCCCGGACGGGTAGCGATCACACGTCCGCGGATCGGCTTACCGATCAAGGCGATATCTCCGATCACGTCGATCAATTTATGACGTGCCGGTTCGTTATCGAATACAAGCGGCTTGTTATTGATATAGCCTAATTCCTGCACGTTCTTGTGAGGGATGTTCAGCATATCCGCCAATTTGTCCAAAGATTCTTGCGGTATCTTCTGGTCGTAGATAACGATCGCATTGTCTAAATCGCCACCCTTGATCAAGTTGTGGTTGAGCAACATCTCCACTTCGCGTACGAATACGAACGTACGCGCACGCGTCCGCGCTAGAAGCCGCCAATTCTGTCGGGAATTCGCTGAGATCGTTCAACGTGGCGAATTGGTTGGAAAGCACGGGCGAATCGAATGAGATCAATACGTTCACGCTGAACTTATCATCCGGAAGGATGATCAACGAAGAACCGGTTTCCTCATCTTTTACCTCGATCTTGTGCTTTACGATATAATAATCCTTCGGAGCGTTTTGCTCAACGACCCCTGTCTTTTGGATTTCCTCGGAGAAGAAGCGAGAACTTCCGTCTAGGATCGGAAACTCGGGTGCGTTTACCTCGATCAAGCAGTTATCGATCTCATAAGCGTATAAAGCCGCCATCGCATGCTCGATCGTACTTACTTGAACGCCATTCTTGCTAAGCACCGTACCCCGTTGTGTATTAACCACGTTCTCGGCCAAGGCGTCAATCGTCGGTTGGCCTTCCATATCGACACGTTTGATCTTGTATCCATGGTTCTCGGGTGCGGGATTAAACGTAATCTCTATATCTAATCCGGTATGCAACCCTTTTCCTTTCAAGGAGAAACTTGCCGCAAGCGTTTTCTGTTTTTGCATAGGTCTTTATTGTTTATTAATTTCTTTCTTGAGTTGTTCGATTTCCCGTTGCATTTGCCCCAGCGAGCGGTATATATCCGGAAGACGGTTGAAGATCGCGCTGGAACGCATGAAGTTCTTAGCGTTGATCGCCGGCGCCCCGAGCAATGTCGTCGCTTCCTTCACGTCGCTGATAACGCCAGCCTGAGCTCCGAATACGACGTGGTCCGCCACATGGATATGTCCGGCCAAACCAACTTGTCCGCCAAACATACAATGCTTTCCTACTTTTACGGAACCGGCGATGCCGACTTGCGCCGCCATCACGGTATTCTCGCCTACCTCCACGTTATGAGCGATTTGTACGAGATTGTCCAGCTTAACGCCTCGGCGAATGATCGTAGAATCCATCACCGCACGGTCAATTGTCGTATTGGCTCCGATCTCTACATCATCCTCGATAATAACGTTGCCTAATTGCGGGATTTTCTTGTAAGTCTCACCTTCGGGAGCGAATCCGAAACCGTCGGCTCCAACTACGCTACCGGCATGAAGGATACAATTATTGCCGATCGTACAATTCTCGTAAACGGTGGCATGCGGATAGAATACGCAGTTATCTCCTACCGTCACGTGATCACCTCCCCTTTTTTGCGCCTTCTCCGATGTAGGCGAAGTTACCGACATAACAATCGTCGCTCACGGTCGCGGAAGCGGCGATAAAAGCGGTAGAATCAACCCCCTTCTTTTTGCTCTTCGATTGCTCTACCAAATTTAATAACATCGCGAGCGCCGCATAAGCGTTCTCTACTTTTACAAGTGTGGCTCTTATCGGTTGTTCCGGTTTGAAATCATTATTCACCAAAACAATGCTTGCCTCGGTATTATAAATATGATGCGCATATTTAAGATTCGCCAAAAAGGTCAATGTACCTGGCTTTCCTTCTTCTATTTTAGAGAAGTTGCTGACTTTAACGTTCGGATCTCCTTCGATCGTTCCGTTCAGGAAGCCGGCAATTTGTTGGGCTGAAAACTCCATTACTTATTCAATTATATATGTATCTTCGTTGACTGTCCGCTGTTTATAGACAGTTAGTTTGCAAAAATGGTGAAAATTCTTTATATAGCCTATGCTTTGCAGGGAATAATTCCCTTATCGTGTAGATAACCGGCCATTTCTTTCTGTACGGCATGTGCCGCCTCGCGGGCTACGTTGGCGAAAGCCTCCGTCTTATCCGCGTAAATAATCGCACGGGAAGAATTTACCAAAAGACCGCATTGGTCGTTCATCCCGTATTGAGCTACTTCCGCCAAGCTTCCGCCTTGAGCGCCTACGCCCGGAACTAACAAGAAATGATTCGGGGCCTGTTTACGGATATCAAGGAACATCTTGCCTTGGGTAGCGCCCACTACATACATCATTTGCTCATCGTTAGCCCATTCTTGCGATTTCTTTAGTACTTTCTCGAAAAGACGTTCACCATTTGCGTCTTCCGTCATTTGAAAATCATGTGAACCTTTATTAGAGGTCAAGGCCAATAAGATTACCCAAGCCTCCGGGTAGATCAAGAAAGGTTTTACGCTATCCTCGCCCATATAGGGAGCGACCGTTACGGCATCTACCTTGATATGATCGAAGAAAGAACGGGCATACATCTCGGAGGTATTTCCGATATCACCACGTTTCGCGTCGGCGATGATAAATTGATCGGGATAATTCTCCCGTAAGTAAGCCACAGTCTTCTCAAAAGCCATCATACCCTTTGTGCCGAGGCTCTCATAAAAAGCCAGATTCGGCTTGTAAGCGACACAATAATCGGCGGTAGCGTCGATGATCGCTTTATTGAACGCGAAAATAGGATCTTCTTCCGACAATAGATGTTGCGGGATCTTTTTTATATCTGTATCTAATCCGACACAAAGGAAGGATTGTTTCTTTTTAATATTCTCGAATAGCTGTTGTTTGTTCATTTTCTTATTCAGTATGAAATGATTGGATGTGTTTACAATTCAGACTCTTTCAGTCGCTCAGCGTTCTCCGCTACGATCAGGTGATCCAAGCAATCTTGAATTTCACCGTCCATAAAGGCTGAAAGATTATAGATCGTGTAATTGATACGGTGATCCGTGATACGCCCTTGCGGGTAATTGTACGTACGGATCTTCGCGGAGCGGTCACCGGTAGATACCATAGATACCATGGTCTTACGCTTGCTGGCGATATCGTCCAAGTATTTCTGGTGTTCCTTGTCATAAATAAACGAACGAAGACGGGTAAGCGCCCTTTCTTTGTTCTTCGGTTGGTCTCGTGTCTCCGTACATTCGATCAAGATTTCCTCACTCACACCTGTAATGGGGTTCTTCCAGACATAACGCAGGCGAACACCTGATTCCACCTTGTTTACGTTCTGACCACCGGCACCACCGGAGCGGAAGGTATCCCATTTAATCTCCCCTTCATTAATCTCAACATCAAATTCATCCGCCTCAGGCAATACGGCGACCGTGGCGGCGGAGGTATGTACACGTCCTTGCGTCTCCGTAGCCGGTACGCGCTGTACGCGGTGTACACCGGACTCATACTTCAACGTACCGTATACTTTCTCGCCCGATACCGTGAAGATGATTTCCTTAAAGCCGCCGGATGAGCCTTCGCTAAAGCTAGACACGCTTATTTTCCATCCCTTCAGTTCGCAATACTTCACGTACATACGATATAGATCACCGGCGAAAAGGGCGGCTTCGTCACCTCCCGTTCCTCCTCGTATCTCAACGATTGCGTTCTTGTCGTCTTGCGGATCAGCGGGAACGAGCAATAATTTTATCTCTTCTTCCAAAGCGGGAATACGTTCGTTGCAGGCATCCAGCTCTTCACGAGCCATTTCCCGCATTTCCGGATCTTGCTCGGACTCAAGCAAGGCTTTCGCTTCCTCGATCCCGTTCAATACTTTCACGTATTCCGAACGAGCTCCCACGATTTTCTCCAAATCACGGTACTCTTTGTTCAGTTTTACGAACCGTTTCAGGTCGGCGATCACCGCCGGGTCGGTAATAAGCGTACCGACTTCCTCGAAACGGCTCACTAATCCGTCTAATTTACCAAGTAAACTATTTTCGGCCATTTATCTTTATTAATAGGTGAAGCGACCTTTCTCGCTTTCGATAATCAATTCATTTTTATCAGCTTCCTCTACGAAACCCACGATTTGCGCATCAATACCAAAGCTTTTTGAGATGCTGATTACTTCTTCCGCATGCTCGGGAGCGATGTAGATCTCCATCCGGTGTCCCATATTGAATACCTTGTACATCTCGCTCCAGTCCGTACCGCTCTGCTCCTGAATCGTGCGGAATAACGGTGGGATAGGGAAGAGATTGTCCTTGGTTACACGCTTGTTCTCTACGAAGTGCATAACTTTTGTCTGAGCCCCTCCCGAACAATGTACCATGCCATGGATCTGGGAGCGTAGTTTATCAAGCAATACCTTAATTACCGGCGCATAGGTACGTGTCGGCGAAAGCACCATCTTTCCGGCGTCTATCCCTAATTCCTCGATCTTATCCGTAAGTTTCAATCCTCCGGAGTAAACCAATTCTTCGGGAACGGCGGCATCGTAGCTTTCCGGATATTTCTGCGCTAAATACTTGGAGAAGACATCATGGCGGGCAGAGGTCAAACCATTGCTACCCATACCTCCATTGTATTCTTTCTCGTAAGTGGCTTGTCCGGAAGATGCCAGACCTACGATCACGTCTCCTCCTTGGATATTCTTATTGTCGATTACGTCCGAACGTTTCATGCGGCAAGTGACTGTACTATCTACGATGATGGTACGAACTAAGTCGCCAACGTCTGCGGTCTCGCCACCTGTCGCATAGCAACCAACGCCCATCTCACGTAACTCTGCCAGCAACTCATCTGTTCCATTGATGATCGCCGAGATCACCTCGCCCGGAACCAACAGCTTGTTACGTCCAATTGTAGAAGAGACCAAGATATTGTCTACGGCACCTACACAAAGCAGGTCGTCGATATTCATGATAAGAGCGTCTTGGGCGATACCTTTCCACACCGAAAGATCTCCGGTCTCTTTCCAGTACATATACGCCAAGGACGATTTGGTACCGGCGCCATCCGCATGCATAATATTACAATATTCAGGATCACCGCCTAAGATATCGGGGATGATCTTACAGAACGCTTTCGGAAAAATTCCCTTATCGATGTTCTTTATCGCGTTGTGAACATCTTCTTTTGAAGCGGAAACGCCTCGCAGGTTATAACGTTGATCACTCATTGTACTATATTATTTGAACCGCAAAGGTAATACTTTTTTATGTTACTTATCTAAGTTTTAAGACATCTCCTTCCTCCGGGATGTAATCTTTGTCTTTTTTATTCATTTTATACAGACTCTTGATCTGGATTCCGTACATCTGCGCGATACTGTGCATAGACTCTCCGACTTGTACCACGTGGTCGTAATTCGGCTTGTCCGCTTTCTTCTTTTTCTTTTCCAGATATACGATATCGCCTTCCTGCAACGGGAAGTCCTCGGGCACCTCGTTGAATTTCATCAACTGCTTGGCCTTGAATCCCATGCTTCGGGCGATCTGGTCGAAACTGTCGTTATCCTTAGCGTATACATAGATCAAACCGTGGGTACGATAGACTTGATAATTGAACACCGGAAGATTTTGCTTCTTGGTAGAGGTCTTCTTTGTTCCCTTACCGGAGTCAAAGCGGTATAACTCATAATCTTCGATAACCTTGATTAATTTATTTGCGTAAGCACGATCGGTGGCGTAACCGCATTTTTGTAGTCCTTTGGCCCAGCCTTTGTAATCCTTGATGTTTAATTTGAACAGGCGTTCGTAGCGGGAGCGTTCGGCGAGGAAGCGGGAATGGTCATCATAAGAATCCTCTACTCGTTTGTATTTCCGGAAGCACTCTCCCCGCAGGTCGTCGTCGTGATAGACCCTGCCGCCTCGCCAGTCCGAATGGCATTTGATACCGAAGTGATTGTTGGAGCGTCTGGCCAAGTCGCTTTGCCCAGCTCCGGATTCCAGTAATCCTTGCGCTAAGGTGATACTTGCCGGAATGCGATATTTCTTTTGGTGTTGAATCGCCAAATCACTGTATTTACTGATGTATTTTTGATAGGAAGTCAGCTTCCGCTGGCTTTCTGCCCCTGCGCTTAAACAGACGAGGGACAATAATAATATACCTAAAAAATGAAGGGATAAACGCATAACTGTTCTTTTCGATCCGATTTTACCGGACAAATATATAAAAGAAAATACATATCTACCGGGAATTGATGGGTTAAAAATAGGAGATACGGGCTAGATAATCGTAATGCTCCCCATCTTCTATTTTTTCCGCTTTAAAGCCGGCTTGCCTTGCGTATAGATTCAGCGTGTTGAAATCTATATATAACCAATCAAATGAATCCCCTTTGATACTTTTATATTGCATGCGGAAATCGATCTCTCCGAAATAATCATCCTCGGGGGCGATATCCAGATTCCCGTCTTCATCTTCAAATAAATAACTTAAGTCGCTAGAGTCAAGTAAAAGCTGTCCGTCCCGGGCTAGAACCTCTTTTAAGCGGTGAAAGAAAGCCGGGAGATTTTCCAGTTTACCGATAATCCCGGAACCGTTCATTAAGAGAAGAATGGTATCGAATGGTCCGGTTAAGCTCCTGTCAAAAAAATTCTGTAAGCGGGCGTCTTTTACGCCCCGTTTGTTCATGGCCTCTACGGAAAGAGGGGATATATCGATAGCGGTAACCTCTTTACCCATTTCCTGTAAAGCCAAGGTGTGGCATCCACTTCCGGCACCAACATCCAATATTTTACCTGTACTGAGTTGAAGGGCTTTCTGTTCCAAGGAGGGCATTTCTTGGAAAGTCCGGAATAATTGATTCACGGGAATCTCATCTTCATCGAACATGGAGGAGAATACACGGAGTTTGCTCGCTTTTCCATGTGCGAGATAATCGATGATAGCGGCGCCCATCGGGTCTTTATCGGATGTAAGAAGCATTGAATGCATATGTCTTTGTTCTATATTAAGGTATATTCTATGATGTGGGTGCGAAATTAATATATTCTTTTTATATTTATAGCCTATAAGAATTATAGTTATGTTTCTTTCAAAACATTAAAACAATCAAGAAAATGAAAGAATTGAAATTAGAGACCCGGGTAGAGGTCTATGCGGTAGGAGAATTGGACAATATATATAGGCAATTGTACGAGGCCGCTTTTGAAGCCTCGAAAAAAGCTTATGCTCCTTATTCCAAGTTTCATGTGGGAGCGGCGGTTCTATTGGAGAATGGGGAGATACTTTCCGGAAATAATCAGGAAAACGCAGCCTATCCGTCTGGGCTTTGCGCGGAGGCGCGGAGCGGACCACCTTATTTTATGCGGGAGCACGTTATCCGGATGCGGCAGTTCAGATTTTGGCGATTGCGGCTATGAAGGATGGGGAACGTGTGGATCTTATCACGCCTTGTGGTGCCTGCCGGCAAGTGATGTTGGAAACCGAGCAACGTTATAACAAACCTATGAAAGTCCTTCTTTGTGGAAAAGAGGAAGCGTATCTCGTTCCGAGCGCGACGGCCTTGTTGCCGTTTTGTTTCAGTAAGTCTGATTTGATCTGATAGAATAAAAAGAGGCAAGAACGATTCTCGCCCTTGCCTCTATATGTAATAATTAAGTTCGATTAGATCCCTAAAGATGCCTTGATCTGATTGATCTTTTCTTCTGCCGCTTTCTCTGCCTCCGGCAATTCATCGATACTCTTTACCTTGGAGTGAACCTCGCAATAGAATTTGATCTTCGGTTCTGTTCCGGAAGGACGGATAGATACTTTCGTATTATCTTCCGTGAAGTATTGAAGCACATTAGAGGTAGTAGGCATATCTAATGTAACGGTTTCGTTCTCTGCATAGTCCTTACCTTTCAATGTAGAGTAATCGTAGAAATAAGTTACCTTAGAGCCTGCGATCTCTGTCAACGGGTTCTCACGGAACTTTTTCATCATAGCCTCGATCTCCTCCGCTCCACTCTTGCCTTTCTTCACGACAGAGATACCTTTCTCCTTAGAGAAGCCGTATTCCACGTAAATCTTCTGAAGCAATTGATACAAACTCAAACCTTGATCTTTTGCCCAAGCTGCGATCTCGGCTAAGATAACGCAAGCGGAAACAGCGTCTTTATCGCGAACGAAATCCTCGCAAAGGAATCCGTAACTTTCCTCGCCACCACCAATATAGTTTTTCTTGCCTTCGTTCTCACGCATAACGTTAGCGATCCATTTGAAGCCTGTATAAACATCGTACATTTCTACGCCATTACGCTCGGCGATCGTCTTGATCGTCTCTGTCGTAACGATTGTCTTTACGATATATTCTTTACCATTGATCTTACCTAACTCTTTCCAGCGAGTGATTAAATAGTAAACGAACATCAAAGCGGTTTGGTTACCATTCAAAAGTACCCATTCGCCTTCGTTATTCTTAACGGCGGCACCTACACGGTCTGCGTCCGGATCGGAAGCCATTACCAATTCAGCGTCAGTCTCTTTTGCTTTCTCTACAGCCATAGCTAAAGCAGCCGGCTCTTCCGGGTTCGGAGAGATAACCGTCGGGAAATCACCGCTAACAACATCTTGTTCCGGTACATGGATAATGTTCGTGAATCCGTAAGCTTTCAAAGCGGCAGGAACCAATTTAACACCTGTTCCGTGAATTGGAGTATACACGATCTTCATGTCCTTATGGCGGGAAATAGCCTTATGGCGGGAAATAGCCCCCGGAGACAAAGAAATCGTTGTTAATTCCTTGATATATTCATCATCGATCGCTTGTCCGATGATCTCGATCAATTCTTTATTTCCTTTGAATTTAATCTCGCTAGCGTTACGGATCTTGTTAACCTCGGCGATCGTATTCTTATCGTGCGGGGCGATCATTTGTGCGCCATCATCCCAATAAGCCTTGTATCCGTTGTATTCTTTCGGATTGTGAGAAGCCGTCAAGATGATACCGCTCTGGCATCCCAGTTTACGGATAGCGAATGACATTTCCGGAGTCGGACGCAGGTCTTCGAATAAATAAACCTTGATACCGTTAGCGGAGAAGATATCGGCTGATATTTCCGCGAACTTACGGCTGTTGTTACGGCAATCGTGGCCGATGACAACCTTTATCTGTTCTAAATCCGCGAATTCCTTTTTCAGATAGTTGGATAAACCTTGGGTGGCCGCACCAACCGTATATATATTCATACGATTTGAACCTACCCCCATGATTCCGCGCAATCCACCTGTTCCGAATTCTAGGTCTTTATAAAAACACTCGATTAACTCAGTAGAATCTTCGTTGTCAAGTAACGCTTGAACTTGAGCACGAGTTTCCGCATCATAACTTTTCGTAAGCCATCCTTGTGCCTTACTTCTTACCATTTCTAATAAGTCGTTGTTTTCCATGTTTATAATATTATTGTGTTTATTGTTGAGCAATCTACTCAATACGATAAATATACAAGAAACAAATATACGAATTTCTTAAAGTAAAGCAATCAAAGGACTTATATTTTGCCTAAAAAATACGATAAATCGTCCTACCAAGTAAACGGATGTGTATAAATCGACTCATTTCCGCAAGCATCCGTTACGATTAATTTAAGTTCATGCTTGCCTCTTTGCAACCTCTCTTTATCGAAGCGATAGGTAATAACCGATTTATTATTCATCTCGAATAAGACAAACTGCCCGTCTATTTCTCCCCGGTAGGTTTGTACCCCGCTTAAGTTATCGGACAAACGGAATATGAAGTTCTGTTTGTTGATCCACGTCTGTTGGTTGATCGGCGTGATAACCGGAGCCTTTGTATCTTGTTGTATCTTATAACTGCCCAATTCCTTGATATTTGCGTCGATCCAGCCATTACGGTATGTACCGCCCATCCAAGAGGCACGTCCGTTTTGTAAGCGAACCACACCATATTGTTGTTTATTCTCAAGCGTATCGCTTTGCAAGAATAGTGATAACTGGGCCGTTCCATGCAAAGGGATTGGCTTATCGTGCAATATGTGGGTGGCTGATAATGAGGTACTATCTTCTTTCACCGAATAGCGGAAGTAGAGGTCATTATATAGATTACCTTTAGGCATGACGAGACGGATGCCTTTAGCGCCGAACCTATTCTCGCCACCCCAATGGAATAATTCTGTATGAGTCGTATCGATCTGGGGGATCTCTTGTTTCTTTCCCTCGATCCAGATGGATAAACGGGTGGCATTGCCGAAAGCGTCAGCAAGTGTATACGTCAAATGATAGGTACGAGGTTCATCTATACGCAAGATTCCCCGGTTTACGCTTTCAAGGAAGCGTAGACGGTTTCCCGGCTCGATGAAACTACGCATATAGAAAGAGCGATGATCTTTCCATTCTTCGTAATCTGTGAATGTGTTCAGATAACGGGTCTCGTCAAATGCGAACTTATCGAGATTACTATGAAAAATCACTTGGCTGTCTGCCGTGAGCGTGATTTCTCGTACGCCATAAATGTTAGTCGTATTATCCATATAATCATAGGCTTTTACAGCGAGCCCTATTTCTCCCCATGCCTCGATTTTTCCAGTGATTGTCTGTTTCCCGTTTTTCGCCGTGACGGGTTTTATCTCAAGCTTCTTGCTTTTGCCGTTTACTACGCCTTTTCCTTCGATGGGGACGATCTGTATTCCTTGGATTTTAGGAGGACGGGTATCGGTTATCCGATCCGAGAAATAATCCAAGGGGTCCATGACTTCCTCGGTCTCGGTGTCTCGTACCTCAAAATGGAGATGAGGTCCACCAGAGCTTCCGGTATTGCCGCTTAACGCTACGACTTCATTTTTCTCGACAGGAAGCAAATCCGGCGTAAGGAAGAGATTTACATTGAAACTTTCTTGTGCGTATTGTTGCTCTTTTACATAATTCGCTATTTTCTTCGAGAATTTTTGTAGATGGCCGTATACGGTGGTCGTTCCATCCGGGTGTGTGATGTAAAGCCCGTTACCGTAGCCCCATGGACTTACGGATATACGTGATACGTATCCTTCTAGTACCGTATGTACGGGTTTACCTTCTACCCCTTGTGTCTTGAAGTCTATTCCGGAATGGAAATGATTGCTTCTTAACTCACCGAAGTTCCCGCTCAGTAAGATCGGGAAATCGAAAGGATTCCTAAGTTGCTGGGCGTTTGTGTTGATTATGTGGGAGCCGATGATCGCGAATAGACCGGCTAGATATATGGATCTAATATTCATAGGTATTACGTATTTTGACAGACAAAGATAATCGTTTTCGATGAATTATCTATCTCTTATCCTTTGGTATCGGACTTGTACCTGATTTCATGGGGCGAGCCTTTCTTTTTTCCAATGGCCGTCCGGTTGAAGGGTATATACTATGCGAATACGGCTGCCGATGGGTTGACTTTGTGGGGATATACGAGCTCCGATCCGGCTTTTATACGGGCGTTTTTTGAAATATTGATCCGATTCATCCGGGGGGACTTTTTCAGCCGTACCTTCGATATGTACCTGCCTTTCTAATTGATGCCATACAAACGAAAGAGAGATTGCCGGGTTTTGTGCCAGTTGCCTGCCTTTTCGGCTTTCGTAGTTGGAGTAGAAAATAAACTTATCATCATGCAGGTCCTTTAATAAGACGGTACGGGTGGAAGGTTTGCCTTCTTGCCTTCTGGAGATACGGTCCCTACTAGCATGGCCGTGGGTTCATCTACTTTGCTGTCTATAGCCTCTTGTAACCATTGACTGAAAAGCAAGAATGGGTTATCCGGAAGTTCGCTTTCCCTTAATCCTCCTTTTGTGTATTCTTGCCGGATTGAGGCGAGATTTATTTCCATATGTGTTCTGTTTGCTTGTTGACTACATAGCTTTTCTTCTTTAATAGGATAACAAGAGATCGGAAAAAAGGTTTCAAGGTTTTCTTTTCAGCGTTTGATCTGAGAACGTATTAGAAAATCGACTGTTAATGGTAAATGGTCACTAAAACCGCCCTCATATTTAAAGCCGTAATAGGTTCGAAAAGGACGTACCCCCCGCCATGTTTTATCCTTAGTCAATAAAAAATCAGGAGCGAATATGTGGATGCTTTCCGGAATGATATGCATGGAAGACTCTTGCGTGATGAGATCCCGGTTTACGATTATTTGATCGAGTTGGCTCCATTCGCCTTGGTATTTATGACTACCCGGGAATTGAGTTATATGGGGGCTTGCGAACAAATTATAATAGGTACAAGATGTGGAATCTGTGATCTGCGTATTTTCAGGAAAGGCTTGGGCAGCGAATATCTCGGAAATACTTCTGTCTTGAGGGGTATCATTGAAGTCTCCCATAATGAGTATCTGCGGCTTTTCTCGTATCAGTAACAGGGAATCGCTAGATCCCCGTAAAGTGCGGGCCGCGTCAAAACGATCCTTTTCACTTTCTTTTTCTCCTCCGTAGCGGGAGGGGAAATGACACACGAAAACATCTAAGGTATCGCCTGTTATGATCTTTCCATATACGTGTAGGATATCTCGGGTTAATTTGTGTTTGTTCCCGGAGAAACGAATTGGAATGGATTCATGTCGTAAATAAAAGAATTGATCTCGTTGATAAAGAAGAGCGACATTAATACCTCTGGGATCGGGGCTTTGAGTGATAATATATCGGTAATCCTGCCAGCGGAGCGGTGTGCGACGGGTAAGATGAGACAGGACGGAGTCATTCTCGACTTCGCAAAGAGCTATTAAGGCCGGTGTGCTCCATTCCCCGGCAGCGCTTATTACTTTCGCTATTTGTTGTAGCTTATGATAGTAGCGGCTTTGTGTCCAGTACCGGTTGCCGGAAGGTAGAAATTCATCGTCATTCTTGGTTGGATTATCCCTTGTGTCGAAAAAGTTCTCCACATTATAGGTCATGACCTTGAACGTAGCTTGGGCAAATAACGGAGGGGAGGCAAAGAATAAAAGAAAAAACATAAAAATCTTCATAGTTAAAGCTTTGATTAATTGTTAATATGTAATGTATTCTTATTCGTTTGAATCTTCGGTCTCTTCCTGAACAAACTCGTAGGCTCCTATGGTCGGGCCGTTCGAACTGGTTAGCCGGTTGACACCGTAACGATCGATCGGATAATTCTTCGTTATCTCGGGATCTGCTTTTCCGACTCCGGTAGTCGATACGGAATCTGGCCGGAAATCATAGGTGTATTTATTTTGCTTGCCTCCTACTTTCCGATAGGAAGGAGTCTTTTTGATAAACAAGACCTCCTTGAAGTGATCGCTGGAGGATTCTTTGGCTTTAAGCGCACAGTGATTGAACCGATAATCGAAATCTGTACTGCCATCTGCTTTTAATTCGACATCGTAACTTCCATCGATAGTGCAATTGTCAAAATAAGCTTGCGTGATAGGATACGGGCCATTTCCGTCTACTGTTACGTTATTGAGCAAGTATAGGCATTTACTATCCAAAGGAACAGTCTCGCTGGCCATTTCCCTTTTGGTTAAACTCATGTAATTAGCCATCGTACAGTGAGCGAAGTAATATTTACCACCGACTAAAGTGAGTACACTTCCTCCGGCATTGCTGAATTCCGTATTTGTAGCGATAACATCACAATTGATGGCGAAGAATAGATCGCTCCCCATATTCGTGATCTGTGAGTTGTTTATCTTGATCTTTGGGCGGTCCGGGGTGGAAGGCTCGCAATATACACCGGAGGTACCATTACGTACGATTACATTATCCCAGACATTCCCGTAGCTATCCGCCTTAAAGGTAATGCCTCCCCATTGTCCGGGAGTCCGGTCATACGGTAATATATCATTTAGTATATAATCCAAACGGTCGCCTCGGAAAGTGATAGGCTCGTCCAAGGTGCCTAAAGCGTTCATGGAGCCGTGAACGATCAGGCTCGCTTTATCATGCATATAGAAAGTAGCCCCCTTCTCGATATTCAATGAAACCCCTTTAGCGATAACCAAACTATCGTAGATCAAATAAGGACGATTGGCCGTGAGGATAGAATCTTTTGTAATCGTAACACCGCCTTTGTAAAGATTAACATCCTGCCCATAGGCTTCCAATAATACGGATTGACGGATGCCATTCACGGTGAAAAGTACGGAATCCTGTATCAACAGAGGTTGATTACCCCCATTCGGATCGACCGTTACTTCCACGAATACATACATGCTGTCGTTGGCAAGTATCCCTACATTATTAAATGAGCTACCTTTGCGTCCATCCACATTCATGCGGAAGCCGGTAGCCTCTCCACTGGCCAGCATGATGGACTCAATGCTCAGAGGTTCACTATTTTTATTGTAGATCATAAATTGACGGGTGGTAGAACCGATCGTACTGAAGATCGTGTCAAAAGCGAGCGTGTCTGTCGAGAAGCTTAGCCGGTAAGTCGGGTTGGTGGAATAATGATCATCCAAACCGTCGCATGCCGGAAGCATGTTCAACAGAAGCGTTGCGAGTATAAATAGCGTTATCGTTAATCTTTTCATTTTCGTAAATGTTAACTGTAAATATCTTGTGTTCTTGTTTTAATAGATAAACAAAATTATCATAAAAAAGTTGCAAGACATTAACATAAAAAAAGAGGATAGACACGGTTATCGTGTCTTTCCTCTTCTTATAACGCAAAAAACGTTGGTTTATTTTGCGGGGATGCTCTTTAATAATTCAAGAAGGTGGCTCCACCATAAACCGACCGTAGCGATCTCGATACGCTCGTTGGGTGAATGTACGTCACGCAAAGTAGGCCCGAAAGAGATCATATCCAGTTTCGGATATTTTTCCAAGAACAAACCGCACTCTAATCCGGCGTGGATGGCCATGATCTTGGCGTCTTTGTTGAATAGGCGTTTGTAAGTCTCCTGTGCGATCTTCAAGATCTTAGAGTCGGGGTTCGGGGCCCATCCCGGATAGCCATCGCCATGTTTTACATCTGCTCCAGCCAATAGGAACGTGGAGGCTACCGTATTGGCGATAGAGATCTTGTCTGTTT
>ERZ780079.223-NODE-223-length-27647-cov-3.97938_pt1 | contig 27647 bp, 17 predicted proteins | sample MGYA00511087_ERZ780079 | MGnify/ENA primary metagenome ERZ780079 (study PRJEB29588, sample SAMEA2142583) | human gut metagenome | biome: human gut; feature: human-associated habitat; material: faeces | place: Denmark | collected 2008/2010 ... | reverse complement strand
CAGTTCTCACCGGGAGGACAATCTATTGCTATCTCAATCTGGTATCTGCTCTCTCCATCTATCATAGGTAACGTGGGTTCGATTCTCTGCATCTGATAATTCGTCTTTGAGAACCACTCCTTAATGATCGTTCCCGGAGGCATCAGTATATTCTGGAATTCCACATCATCCCTGGCATGATACAGAACCCTGGAACCATATAAATAGGTATTGGCAGAATATTCATTCCAATATACTGTCCACTTCTCTCCTGTCATCTCTATCCTCCGCTATTCTACGTCTCTGTGAAAATCCTCTGCAAGAATCTTATAATACTGACTGACAAACCACTTTACAATCGCTCCCGTATCATCATTGTGTCTGCCGTGAATGCCTTTACCATACACCTGCACACCGCCAGACTGCAGATGCGAGATCAGCTGCTGATAGGCAGTCCTGTCATAGTCATCTTCTATCATATAGGAAACGATGAATTTGGAAGCATGCCAGTCTGCATGGTCGAATTTATCCCAGAAACGGTGATTGAGACGGTCTATACATTCTGCATCCATCCCCTTTTGTATATAGCATAACACATCTAATGATGTAGGAAAACCACCCGGTCTGTTCAGTCTCTCATTCGCTGCCACATCCCCAATACTTGCAAGAGGTTTACCAAGAAGCATAGCATGTGGACTGATATCACATCCATAGTACAATGCTCCAAAGGTTCCCATGGAAAGACCTGATAAGACTACCTCATCAGCACCAAATCCCAATTCTTCCATGTGCTTACGCAGAATCCCTACAAGCTGTTCCTCATACTCAGGTGAACCCATATAGAAGCTTCCACCTTCCAGTCTGGATTCTGAGATCAGCAGGAAAGGGCATCCCATCCTGCGCATCATATTGTAGCCTTCAAAGCCTTCCCTTGTCTTATATCCTGAAAAATACACATTAAGCGGCGGCTTCCTGTCGCCCGGGTCAAAATAGTAGAATATCTCTTCTCTGTCTGAAGTTACAACACGCTCGCCGCCCGGCAGAAAACAGCCATGTCCACGTCTCGAATAACGGTCATGTAGTCCAATGATATGCAGCTCGCCTTTGCCACAGGCATTGATGGATACGAAGATAGGACCGTCCTTCTTCTGATTGTCTATGGTGACGATGTTCTCCAGCTCTTCCTGTGTAAATTCCCAGCTGTTCTGAACCTCAGCCAGTGCGCCTGCCCGAAACTGCGCGATCTTCATGGAGATTCTGACATCTTCACTCTTCTTGTATTCCAGCCACAGGTCGATCGCCTGTCCGGAGAATACAGGGATATTGTTTCTCCAGAATGCAACCTGATCCAGCTCTTCTCCAAAATCTCCCGTCAAAGACACGCTGTAATTGCCATTCCACTTAATCTCTCCCTTAAAATCCTTCGATATGCCAACCTGGCTTGGCTTAAACTTCTCTCCATAAGGTGCAGGATAATAATTTCTCGCTTCCTGTAAAAGAAATTGCTGTATCTGCTCTCTGGCAATCTGCTTTCCCATCTTGCATGCAAAAATCTCCTTCGCCTTTTCCCCAAGCTGTACACCCTCGACCAGGTACAACGTGTAGGCTTTGGTCACATTACGAAGGTTCTCCTGCTCCTGCTCCCTGGGTTCTCTGTCCCAGAAGACAAGTTCAAAGGCATCTCCTGCCCTTCGAAGCTCAGGCTTCTCATGATATATCCTGATTCCACCGGGAATCTGATAGCTCAGTCCCCAGTCTTCCTCTCCCAATTGTAAGATACGAATATCATCCAATGCGCTCTATTACCTCTTTCCATTCTCTGATAAGTACCTCTGTACTGTTATCCTTACTCAATTCCCTGGAATAAATCAGTGATTCATTCCAGTATTTCATCCCTGACAGATAGTAAGCCAGACTCTTTCTGATATCCTTCGTATTCTGCAGGACAAATCCATTCTTGCCATGCTCCACATACTTCGTCTTCCTGCATACAATCTGTGGAATCCCCACGCTCACGGCAGCTATCTGTAGATAGATCTCTCTCTCCAGACTAAAATCCACCAGAATTCTCTGCTCACGCATACACTTGCTGACAGATATCTCATCCACGCACTGTTCTACTACAAATTTCACAGGTTCATTCTGTTCTGTATCCAGCTCATTCTCCGCATTCTGTGCTGCCTTTTTCCTTGCCCACTCTGTTGGAAGCTGCATTCTGTCCAGCACTTCCTGTACCTTTCTAAGCAGGCGGCTCTCCATATCATAATCAGCCCGTCTGGTAAAAAGATGCACTCTGGCATTCTCATTCTCTGTCAGATATCCTGCCAACTGTTCCAGCAGCTCATCCAGTACATTCTGTCCCAGTGCATCAACAGGAACCAGTATTTTCTGCACATTAAGCTGTCCGCTGATACTGTAATCCACACGGGAATCATAGGGTGAAATGTCCTTAATATTCGTTAAAAGTCTGTCTGAGACACCAAGTATCTCTTCCTTATTCTCCTCCGAGTCCACAATGACATAATCCGCGCTCTCTATCATTGGCTTCCACTTGGGCAGTTCTGACCGGTCAAGCCGGTTCTCATAGAAAGACAATATCCTTTTCCTGCCCTGCAATGCCTCATCCAGAACCTGCAGATGCTGTCCATCCATCGCAATGCAGAACATATCCTTTGGGTCTACCCGCTTCACATAGGCTTCCACTACTTCTTCTATGACATTCCGCATGGCGTCATACCTTTTGTTCAGGAAGGTATGTGTCTCTTCTTCCCCGTCAAAAGAAATCAAATACACTGATGCCTTGGCATTGACTTCTACATGCCCATCCGAAGCATATTCGCGTAACTTCCAGACTCCGTCCTCTCTCAGATAATCCTGATACAGCATTTTTCCATCTTCATACAGCACAGTGGAAGATAAAAATCCTCTATCGTCATAAATATTACGTCTTTTTAATATATTATCTTGAAACATATCAACCTGAATCGGATTGCCGTCCTCGCCAAACTCAATCTGTGCATATTTCTCTCCATGATACATGGCAAGAATTACGAAATTGCTGTAGATGAACTCAATCCCCTCCGGCCAGTTCAAATTGTGAAAGGACAGAAGCATTGCCTTCTTACGCCGTATCTCCTGAATCGCATCAAAACAGGACCAGTACGGAGCATGATACACACTCTGTCGGTGGAGAAAATGCCTGAAATTCGGTGCAAAACCAAGAAGCATGATCTTATAGGGATGCACCTTACTGCGGTGAAAAAGCTGAACCTGCTTCACCGTATCATCAAACTCCGTATGGGTTCTCCTCGCATACCAGCTCTGCTCATTCTCGCACCATTTATTCTTCTGATACCATGCGGGTATAAAAAAAATCATCAAATAAACTCCTTATAAGAATCATAATCCTGAATTGCCTGTACTTCACGGTACATATTACAGCCTACACCTGCCAGCATCATAATGGAAGACGGAAACATTGCCAAAGCACTGTCCTGCAATACACCCTGAATCAGCAGAAAAAGCGGCACTCCCAGACACAGACACATGACCACTGCACTGACCAGGCTTATCTCTACTACCTTACGTCTAAGATATTTCTTCGTATCTTTCCCTGCATGGATATTGAGCAGGCTGTCACCACTCTTGAGGAACTGTTCTGTAATATCTCCCGGATTTACAAATATATAGGAGAAAAAGACAGTCAGGACAAACAAAAGTATCAGATAGGTAACGACTCCCAATGGCTTAGTCAGTACCATCTGTTCATGCCAGTCCTGAAGCTGCTGATGCTGTGGAAATATCATCACCAGTAGAGTCAGTAATATCTGTGGTAACAGGAAAAAAGCAAAAGAAAACATGGTAGGCATAATGCCGATGGGATTCAGCTTAATCGCCAGATAATTCTTGTCAGCATAAATATTATGAATGGAAATACGCTGAACCGGGATACGCATTTCGCTGTTCTCCATCCAGATTACAACGAACACGACCACAACTGAAATGATCAGGGGAAGTACCAGCGAAGCCGGCTCCCTTCCTATCAGCATGGAACGTATCCCATCCACCATATTTGCCAGGATCAGCGCTGTCTGTCCACCAATACCATATTTCCTGTTCCGTTCAGACAGCCACAGGATAAACACCGCACCTGCTATCATCTCTGTGCCTGCCGTCAGCCTGACCATAAGCTGTGGCTGCCCTGTGCTTATAAAATGCAGATCCTGTAAGCGGATATAGGACTGTATCACTGCAAGCACCAGCATAATGCACAACGACAGCCTGTTTCTCTTACCGGGTGATATCTTCGATTTTGCATCTGCGCTTCTGCATGCTACGACCATCTGTACCAGCATGGTGGCTATCATATAGGGAGCGATTCCCAGGCAAAAGATAGAACACTGATAGAGGTCTCCACTGATTGTCTGCATCAGGAGAGCATGGGCATCCAGGGACTGACTGTGGTAATGCGCATAATCAATTCCATATAATGGAAGATTCCTTCCCACAAGATATATCAGTATAATTATGATTGTATACAATGTCTTATACAGTAAGACTTTCTCAGATTTCCTTTTTCCAGTCCTCAAAATGCTCTCCTTGTGTGAATCGCTACTAATAAGCCTAAAGAATGGCACGAATTGTACTTATCTAATCACAATTAGTGACCACGTATGCGGTCACTAATTGTATAGACTTATGTATTATTTTTAATCAGTTATTTCTTCTGATCGCCAGGGTTCTTAGGTTTGAAGATACCCTTGTTATTCTTCTTATCGTAGCCTGTCTTACCAGTAATTGCTGCTAACAGGGCTACAAGCCACCATAAGAAGTTATGTGAAGGATTCTCAATGCTCTCTGCCTGTGCTACTGCTTCATCTTCGATAGTCGTTGTAGCAGTATCTGCATTCTCTTGATCTTCAATAACGGCTAATGGTACTTCTTCATCTTCGATGACAACAACATCTGCATCCTTCTGTACATTACCGGAAGCTGCATCTTCTACGGATGCTGCTAACGGTGTAGTCTCATCATCGATAGTAGTTGTTGTTCTTGCTCTTCTTGCAACTGTCTGTGTCGGTGTCAGTTCACTGGTTGTATTCGGTGCAACCGGTGCTGTAGCTGCCAACGGAACATCTGCCTCACCAATTATAGTATCTGGTGCAGGTGTTGTGCTGGTTGAAGCATTTGTTGATGTGGAAGATGCACTCTCACCTGAACCAGGTGTTGTTGTTCCACCTTCACCTGTGCCACCATTACCAGAATCACCGCTTGTACTATTTGCTGCGGAAGTACTTGCACTTGCAGATTCACTCTCGCTGGTGGATGTACTGGTACTTGCTGATGTACTTGCATTCTCGCTGGCTTCCAGACTTGCATTTGTACTTTCTACTTCACTAAGCGCTGTACTTACTTCTGCTGATGCGCTTGCACTCTGGGAAGCCTTTGTGCTTGCCTGTAATGATGCTTCTGCACTCGCTACTTGGCTTTCTACTATTGACAGGCTCTGCTGCTCACTTGCGGAGATACTTGTGCTTGTGCTTGCTGATGTACTTGCATTCTCGCTGGCTTCCAGACTTGCATTTGTACTTTCTACTTCACTAAGCGCTGTACTTACTTCTGCTGATGCGCTTGCACTCTGGGAAGCCTTTGTGCTTGCCTGTAATGATGCTTCTGCACTCGCTACTTGGCTTTCTACTATTGACAGGCTCTGCTGCTCACTTGCGGAAATACTTGCACTTGTGCTTGCTGATGTGCTTTCGCTCTCACTCACGCTGGTGGATGTACTTGCGCTCTCACTTGCTGAAACACTTGTGCTATTGCTTAATGAGGTGCTTGTACTCTCACTTATACTCTTGCTTGTGGACTCGCTTGCAGAAGTACTTGCGCTCTGGCTTGCTGCGGTACTTGCACTTTCGCTCATGCTTGTACTCTTGCTTGTAGATGCACTTGTACTCTCACGGGTAGATTCACTAACACTTGTGCTGGTGCTTGTTGAAGCACTCTCGCTTGCCTCTGCGCTGGCTCTTCTTGATTCACTGGAAGAAGCACTCTCGCTTAAGCTTATTCTGCGTGACTCACTTGCACTTTCGGAAGCGCTCTGGCTTGCAGACTCGCTATCCTTCTGAGATGCTGCTGCACTTTCCTTATCACTTTCACTGGCTGCTATGCTATCTGATGTAGAAGCAGATGCTCTGACTTTTTCTGATTCACTTGCCACATCACTGGCGGATAAGCTTTCACTTCTTGCATCGCTCTGTGCTTTACTTGTACTTGCACTTTCTGACAGGCTCTCGCTTCTTGCACTGTTCTGCTGATTACTTTCTGTCTCGCTTAATAAGGTTGAATTGCTTGCAGAAGTACTTGCATCCTTAACGCTTGTGCTTGCGGAAATGCTTTCTGATACCACCTCGCTCGCTGATTTCAGAGAATCAATCTGGCTGCGGATTGTACTCAGGCTGTCCGATACACTTGTAAGCTCACTTCTTTTCTGTCCGTATTTGTCAAGTCCTTTGTTAAATTCAACCTCTGAGAAATAACTTGTACCTTTACCATTAAACTCATAAATAGTTCCATAAGTATACTCTAATTCATTGTTATCTCCCCATTTGATGACAGTTTTGCCTTCAGCATTAGTGGTTCTGTAACCATTGTGCCATTTACCATTTATTTTGTACTGTTCAATTCCCATATGGATAAATGTCTCGATTTCATTACCATTTGTATCCAACAGCTGTGCACTTGTAACTTCCTTCTTCGTTACATATATATGGTCGATATAATCCGGATTTTCCTTCTTTTCAGATTCCCACCATTTTTTATTCTTATCTACTTCATCCAGACGTTGGTCTTTAGAATTTGCTGTTACGTAGTCAAAGTATTCTGTATGCTGCTTTCCATCACTGCCTGTGTAGTCTACTTTAACATGGTTGTTCGTATATCCGCTGGAGTCCCACTCACTATGCTCGATATCCTTTACTCTGTCTTCCTGATAGAACTTATACTGTATCAGAAGATTTGCCAGTTCGTCCGCATACTGGTAATAGTTATTGCCATCCGGCTTGTGGTCTACATGCTGCCCTGCATCTTTCGCTGCCTGTAATGCATCCCGGACTTTCCTCTGAGCCTCTTTAATCTGATTAATCAGGTTCTCCAGATATTCATCTTCATAACCGCTGTCCTTGAATGCTGTTGATGTACTGTTAAATAATTGCTGTGCATCTGACTCCAGCATAGAATAACTGGTTGACTGTGATGTAATTTCTGATTCATTCAGAGTGACAGATGTACTTGCCATAGATTCTGATAAGGACTGGCTCTCTGTATCAGAAGCTGATACTGAATCGGATGTACTTTGTGATGCTGCTTCAGATACTGAAGTCAGGCTGCCACTTTCAGATCCCAATGATTCAGAAGCTGAATGAGATGCTGATTCTGTTGCTGAATCCTTCTCTGATTCAGTAGATTCATGTTCTGATACCGCACTATTCTGTGCTTCCTCGGAAGCCGCAGAGGACTGTGATGCTGCTTCTGACTTGTTCGTCTCGTCCTCTTGTGATGTAACAGTTGACTGTGATGCTGCTTCAGAATCTTTCTTCACCTCGCTCAATGAGCCTTCATGAGATTCCGACGCAGATTGAGATGCAGACTCTGTCACAGAATCCTTCCTTGCCTCATCAGCCTCATGCTCTGATGCTGCTGTGCTCTCAGATGCTGTAGATTTTACTGTTGAATCACTTGCTGAAAGAGATTCAGAACGTACACTATCCAGAACATCACTCTCATTGTTACCCGTTGTCTCTGGTCCTTCTGCATTCTCTGTTCCATTTGTTGAATTGTCATCTGTATTAGTTGTTTCTCCGCCATCATTATTATCCGGTGTCACATCATTGGTACTGTTATCATCCTTCGTAGTATCAGCAACATTGCCATTATCCTCTGACACTGACTGTGCCGGTCCACTGCCCTTGCTCTCCTGAGTCTGGGTCTCGTTGGTGTCCGCAGTAGAATCAAGATGCTCCTCATGTGCTTCGGATTCCTTCTGTTCTGTCTCAACGACCTGTTCCTGTTCTTCTGTAACTGTCTGTTGCTCCTGTTCTGCGGCGAATACCACATCACCATCAGAGAATGCGCTTGCTCCTCCAAGTGCAACCCCTACGCCCGCAACACTTTTTAAGATTTTGTTTACTTTCTTCTTCTCCATGTTGTTTCTTTATGCCGTATGGCATATCCTCCTTCCATATTGTAGCTGCTAAACCCAAATACAATTTGTCTTCCCCTGTACTAGCCTTACTCAACTGTCATACGTCATTTTGTCTTCAGATTCTCGCTTCTCTCAACACTATATGCAATTCTACCAATAGTACTATAGAACTATCCAAATTATAGCATTGTTTATTAAGTATTACAATCATTCTTTTTCATATAGTATACAAATTGTTTTGTGATTTTTGCACAAATTAATAGTTAATTTACACAAAAAAGAGATTTTGGAAACTCACTTTTATCTCTGAGTTTTCCAAAATCTCTATGTTTCGCACACTTTATGCACACTTTATGCCAACGCCTGACTGATGTCCGCGATCATATCCTCTACTGCCTGTCTGGAAGCATCTGCAAAATGCTCTGCTCCGAACTTTGCATACTGTTCATTCTGGTATGCTGCAATGATTCCTCTGGAAGAATTCACGATAGCGCCAAGTCCGTCTTCATTGAAGAAATGAACCAGATCCTTGCCCTTTCCGCCCTGTGCTCCATAGCCTGGAACCAGAATATATGCCTTGGGCATAAGCTTGCGCAGTACCTTGCCCATTTCAGGATAAGTAGCACCTACAACGGCACCAACATAGCTGTAGGAATCACCCATAGCCTGTTCGCCCCACTCGGCAACCTTCTCACCAACCCACTCATAGAGAGGTCTGCCGTCAATGAGACGATCCTGGAATTCGCCGCTGCTTGGATTAGAAGTCTTTACTAATACGAAGATACCTTTCTTCTCTTCCTTACATACGTCGATAAAAGGCTGTACACCATCACTTCCAAGATAGGGATTCACTGTCACGAAATCCTCGTTAAAAGGCTGACAGATCTGACTTCCAACCTGTACTTTGCCAAGATGTGCTGTCGCATAGGCTGCGGATGTAGAACCGATATCGCCTCTCTTGATATCTCCGATAACTACCAGATCCTTGGATTTGCAGTATTCTACTGTCTTGTGAAAAGCCATCAATCCGGGAATACCGAACTGTTCATACATGGCAATCTGAGGTTTTACTGCCGGGATCAGATCATAAGTCTTATCAATGATTTCCTTATTAAAAAACCAGATGGCTTCTGCAGCACCCTCCAGGTTCTCGCCTTTTTCCTCAAAAGCAATCTTCTTGATATGTTCAGGTACGAATTTCATCATAGGGTCAAGACCTACTACAATGGGCGCACCTGTCTTGCGAATCTTCTCTACAAGTTTGTTGATCATAACTTTCTCCTCTATCTTATTTCTTCCTTATTTCTATCTATTGTGCTATCTGTGCCACATTAGTCGCGTATTTCTTTATATTGGATACATTAACGTATTTTTTCTGTGACTGTCCGGTTACAATTACAAGAGTCGGAGCCTGCATGACACCATACTGTACCGCAAGATCCATGTTCTCTTCTGCATCAACAATGGTATAATCCACATCTTTGAGGTATTCCTTTGCCAGCTTACAGTTCGGACACGTCTTGGTGGTGAACAGGAATTTTATGTTCTTTTCCTCCTCACGCTGGGATATCATGGAAGCGCTGAGGGCTGCTGCCTTGATCTCGGATGCAGGCTTTGCTTTCAGGTGTTCTCCTTTTATCACAGAATTACCAATCTGATACTCTGTTCTGTTCGCATACTCCTGAAGCTTACCATCATTCCAGTTCTGTACAGGACGATAGTAACCGGTAATACGGCTGTATACTTCTGTTGTCTTGCCGCACTTAGGACATATCTTCTGTTCTCCGCTGAGATAACCGTGTTCCTTACAGATAGAATAAGTAGGCGACAAGGTATAATAAGGTAATTTATAATTCTCTGCAATGGTACGAACCAGGTTTGCTGCTGCCTTCCAGTCAGGAAGCTTTTCACCCAAAAATGCGTGGAATACTGTACCGGAAGTATACAGTGTCTGCAATTCATCCTGTACATCCAATGCATCAAATATATCTGTCGTGTAATCTACTGGCAAATGGGAAGAATTCGTATAATATGGCGTATCTCCCTCATGTCCTGCTGTGATAATATCAGGCCACTTTGCTCTGTCATGTTTCGCCAGTCTGTATGTTGTACTCTCTGCAGGTGTAGCCTCCAGATTGTAGAGATCACCGTACTGTTCCTGATAATCCGACAGACGCTCACGCATGTGATTGAGTACATCCTTGGTAAACTTCTGTGTCTCTGCATGTGTCAGGTCAGCTCTGAGCCACTTTGCATTCAGTCCTGCCTCATTCATGCCGATCAGACCGATCGTAGAGAAATGATTATCAAAGGTTCCCAGGTAACGCTTCGTATATGGATATAAGCCTTCATCCAGCAATTTGGAAATAACATTTCTCTTAATCTTGAGAGAACGTGCTGCAATATCCATCATTCGGTCAAGACGTCTGTAGAAATCAGCCTCATCCTCTGCCTGATATGCAATTCTTGGCATATTGATCGTTACTACGCCAACACTTCCTGTACTTTCACCTGAGCCGAAGAATCCACCTGTCTTCTTACGCAGCTCTCTTAAATCCAGACGCAGACGGCAGCACATACTTCTGACGTCAGACGGCTCCATGTCTGAGTTAATATAGTTGGAAAAATATGGAGTACCATATTTGGATGTCATTTCAAATAAAAGTCTGTTATTCTCTGTATCAGACCAGTCAAAGTCTTTTGTAATAGAATAGGTAGGAATCGGATACTGGAAGCCTCTGCCATTTGCATCGCCTTCGATCATAGTCTCAATAAATGCCTTATTGACCATGTCCATTTCTTTCTTACAATCCTTGTAGCAGAAATCCATCTCCTTACCGCCTACGATAGCAGGAAGCTCTGCAAGGTCATTTGGCACAGTCCAGTCCAGAGTAATATTGCTGAAAGGAGCCTGTGTACCCCAACGACTTGGTGTATTCACGCCATAAATAAATGCTTCGATGCATTTCTTAACCTCACCATAACTTAAGTTGTCTACTTTTACAAAAGGTGCAAGATAGGTATCAAAAGAGGAAAATGCCTGAGCGCCAGCCCATTCATTCTGCATAATGCCGAGGAAATTCACCATCTGATTGCACAGAACGGATAAATGTCTGGCAGGAGCTGATGTAATCTTGCCTGTAATACCGCCAAGTCCTTCTTTAATTAACTGCTTCAGGGACCAGCCTGCACAATATCCTGTCAGCATGGACAGATCATGGATATGAATATCTGCATTTCTATGTGCTTCTGCAATCTCTTCATCATATATCTCGGACAGCCAGTAATTCGCCGTAATCGCACCGGAATTCGATAAAATAAGGCCGCCTACAGAATAGGTTACTGTAGAGTTCTCCTTCACTCTCCAGTCTTCGGACTTCACATAGCTGTTCACTACTTCCTTGTAATCGAGAATCGTGGACTTCATATTGCGCATCTTCTCACGCTGCTTACGATACAGAATAAATGCCTTGGCAGCCTCTGCATAGCCAGCCTGCTCCAGCACCTTCTCTACGCTGTCCTGAATCTCCTCTACCTGTACTTTACCCTCTTTTACCTTCCCCTGCATATCTGCTGTTACACGAAGTGTCAATAAATCAACAATTGCCTGATTGTACTGAACCTGTGTCGCATCAAATGCCTTTACGATGGCGCCACTGATCTTCTCAAGATTCAGCTCTACCTCACTGCCATCTCTCTTGATTACACGAAACATTGAATAACTTGCTCCTTCCTCCGGCTGACATACAGCCTTCCCCCATATTTACATAACCCATTTGCATGCTCTTGGCATCGCAGGACCGTGTATGAATTCATACTAGCACGGCTTAAAGCATAAGTCAATCGAACACACTAAATAGCGCCTGTTGTTTTATTTTTGTATACAACATATTGTGTTTTATGACTCACGTGTCACTTTTATGTAATTATTCAGAGCCATGCAAATTGAGGCAGAATATGCTTGTTTACAAGCATATTTGACTTAATTTATATGGCGAAGTAACCACATGAACAAAAGTAAAGCTGTGAAACAGCGATTTTGTGAATGGGGTTCTGAATAGTTACATTACAGGAAGGACAGTGCAAGATGGAACAATATGAACAGAAGGGTTTTCTCAACTCCAGCTTTAAGATTTTCCACCTGAAGGATAGGAAGTTAAGAGATTTTACTTATCATTATCATGCCTTCCATAAGCTTTTGATTCTGATTAAAGGAAATGTTACATATCATATAGATGGGCGCTCCTATCGTCTGGAGCCCTATGATATTGTGTTTGTACATGCAGGCGAGGTGCATCGTCCGCAGATAGAGGAGGATTGTGAGTATGAGCGGATTATCATTTATATATCTGATGAATTCATCCGCTCTTACCGTAATGAGGAGTATGATCTGAATGCATGCTTTGACCGGGCAAGGTCTACCGGCAGCAGTGTACTGCGTATCAAATCCCTGGTGACCAGCAGATTGTATGCAACGATCTGTGAGCTGGAGCAGGCAAGCCTAGAGCATAAGGATTATGCAGCTGCCTTGTATGAGCAGGTACTTTTTCTGGAATTTATGATTCATCTTAATAGGGCAGTGATAGATGACAGAATTGCATACCCTGCCACACAGGCACCCAACAGTAAGATTGCACAGATCATGAAGTATATAGAAGAGCATCTGAAAGAAGAATTATCCATAGACAATCTTGCAGGGGCTTTTTTCCTGGATAAATACTATCTGATGCACCTCTTCAAAGAAGAAACGGGGAGGACGGTAGGTAATTATATTACAGGCAAAAGGCTTACGCATGCGGATGAACTGGTCCGCAAAGGGGCTACTATCACAGAAGCCTGTTATGCCTGTGGCTTTCAGAATTATTCGACTTTTTCACGGGCATATAAGAAATACTTTGGATGTTCACCCAAGGATAAGAGCAGACAGAATATTTCAGCAACATACCGGATAGAAGAATAGACATAAAGAGTAAGAAAGGTAAAGTAAGGTGGTTTTATGAAATTAACATTTGTAGGTGCAGATCATCAGGTAACGGGAAGCTGTCACTACCTTCAGGCTTGTGGCAGGAACATATTGGTGGATTGTGGTATGCAGCAGGGAATCAATCCCTATGAGTGCTGCGATATCCCGGTCGAGGAAGCGAAGCTGGATTATGTATTTCTAACCCATGCACATGTAGACCATTCCGGTAATCTGCCTCTTTTGTATGCAAAAGGCTTCCGTGGCAGGATTTTTACAACAGAAGCCTCAGCAGACCTGTGTTCCATTATGCTGCGTGACTGCGCACACATACAGATGCAGGAAGCAGAATGGAAGAACAGAAAGGCCAAACGTCATGCAGGCATGGAAGCAGTAGAGCCTGCTTATACCATGGAGGATGCGGATGGAATCATCCGCCGCCTTGTTCCCTGCGCATATGACAGCATGATAGAGATCTGTGAGGGAATCAGTATCCGTTTTACAGATATCGGACATCTGCTTGGTTCAGCCAGTATTGAAGTGTGGCTCACAGAAGGTGAAGAAACCAGGAAAATCGTCTTTTCCGGGGATATCGGCAATGTGGACCAGCCGCTTATAAAAGACCCGATTCCAACAAAAGATGCAGATTATGTAGTCATGGAATCTACCTATGGAGACAGGTTCCATGATCAGAACAGACTGGATTATGTGGCAGAATTATCCGCTGTGATTCGTGAGACTTTTGCAAAAGGCGGTAATGTAGTCATTCCTTCTTTCGCAGTAGGCAGAACACAGGAAATGCTGTATTTCCTCAGAAAGATCAAGGCTGATAATCTGGTTCCTGAATTTCCTAAATTTGAAGTATACGTGGATAGTCCCCTTGCCGTGGAAGCAACGGGAATTTTCCAGAAGAATATATACAGCTGCTTTGATGAAGAAGCGATGGAGCTGGTCAGAAATGGCATCAATCCTCTGGCTTTTCCGGGATTAAGGCTGGCAATCACCAGTGATGAATCCAAGCAGATCAACTTCGATGAGAAGCCCAAGGTCATTATTTCCGCCAGTGGTATGTGTGAGGCAGGACGTATCAGACATCACCTGAAGCATAATCTGTGGAGACCTGAATGTACGATTCTGTTTGTAGGTTATCAGGCTGTTGGTACACTGGGCAGGGCATTGATTGAAGGTGCCACGGATGTGAAGCTGTTCGGTGAGAGCGTGGATGTACGTGCACAGATCAGGCAGCTGGCAGGATTGAGTGGCCATGCGGATAAGAATGGACTGATCGCCTGGCTGGAGGCTTTTGAGAATAAGCCAAAGAGAGTGTTCATTGTGCATGGAGAGGACAGCGTATGTAATCTTTTCACAGAATGTCTTAAGATAGAACATGGGCAAAAGGCATATGCACCGTATTCAGGCACAAGATTCGATTTAATAACGGATGCTATTGAATATGAGGCAGCTCCGGTTCCGGTGAAGAAACGTACCAATGTGGTATCTGATGTATTCACAAGACTGCTGGCAGCAGGACAGAGACTGATCGCAGTGATTCATAAGAACGAGGGAAGTGCCAATAAAGATCTGGCGAAGTTCGCAGATCAGATCAATGCACTGTGTGATAAATGGGACAGGTAAATGAGATAGATAAATGAGATAGGTGGAAAGGTATAATAATCAGTATGAATATAATAGCAGCAGTAGATACAAATTGGGCAATCGGTAACAGGGGAGGGCTTCTGGTGAGCATTCCAAGGGATCAGAAGATGTTTCGTGAGATGACAATGGGCAAAGTCATTGTATATGGAAGAAAGACCCTGAATACATTCCCACAGGAACAGCCTCTGACAGGACGGACCAACATTATCCTTTCAAGGGATACCAGCCTTGAGATCAGGGGAGCACAGGTCGTTCATTCCATAGAAGAATTGCTGGAAGTGCTGGAGAGCTATGACAGCAGGGACGTGTATATTGTAGGGGGCGAGAGCGTATATGGGCAGATGCTTCCCTATTGTGACACAGCGCATATTACAAAGATTGATTACAACTATCAGTCGGATGCTTATTTCCCCAATCTGGATATGGACCCTGAATGGCATATTACGGCAGACAGCGATGAATTGACCTACTTTGATCTGGAGTATACTTTCACAAAATATGAAAGAATCTGATACTATAACCTACATTCATACCCTTTATGAATACAGGTTAAAAAACATCAAAAAAGTTATGAAAAAGACTGTTGTATACAGCCTTTTTGGTTGACTTTTTTTATCATGAGGATAATAATGGATGGTAACAAAAGATTGAGGTTTGATCACTACGAAGGGAGATCGTGTTATGGAAAAGAAGAATATTGACTGGGCAACTCTTGGTTTTGGCTATCACCAGACAGACAAGAGATATGTATCATATTATAAGGATGGAGCATGGGATGAAGGTGCTCTGACAGAAGATGCGAATATTACATTGAATGAGTGTGCTGGTGTATTCCAGTATGCACAGACATGTTTTGAAGGATTAAAGGCATATACAACAGAGGATGGACGTATTGTTGTGTTCCGTCCTGACTTAAATGAAGCACGTATGCATGACAGCTGCAAGAGACTGGAGATGCCTACACTTCCAAAAGGACGCTTCGTAGAGGCTGTAAAGGCAGTTGTTAAGGCTAATGAAGCTTATGTACCTCCTTATGGTTCAGGCGCTACTTTATATGTTCGTCCTTACATGTTTGGCTCTAATCCAGTTATCGGAGTTAAGCCTGCTGATGAATATCAGTTCAGAATCCTGACAACACCGGTTGGACCATATTTCAAGGGCGGCGCTAAGCCTATCACTATCTGCGTCAGTGATTTTGACCGTGCAGCACCTCATGGTACAGGTCATATCAAGGCTGGTCTGAACTATGCAATGAGCCTTCATGCAATCGTAACAGCACATGCAAATGGATTTGACGAGAATATGTACCTTGATCCTGCAACAAGAAGCAAGGTTGAAGAGACAGGTGGTGCTAACTTCCTGTTCGTTACTAAGGATAATAAGGTTGTAACACCTAAGTCAGACAGTATCCTTCCTTCTATTACACGTCGTTCCTTAATGGTAGTTGCCAAGGAATACTTAGGACTTGAAGTAGAAGAGAGAGAAGTTTACTTTGATGAAGTAAAAGATTTCGCAGAGTGTGGTCTGTGTGGTACAGCAGCAGTTATCTCTCCTGTTGGCAAGATCGTAGATCATGGCAAAGAGATCTGTTTCCCAAGTGGAATGGACGAGATGGGACCTGTTACCAAGAAGCTGTATGAGACATTGACAGGAATCCAGATGGGTCATATCAAGGCTCCTGAAGGATGGGTTGTAGAAATCAAATAATTTTCTATAAAAAAGCTTGATCGGGCGGTCATTGACCGCTCGATTTTTTGTTGCGTTATGTCAACAAATATTCTATACTAAAGATGAGTGTTTATACGGAAACGATGTAAAGAGGAAGGGCAGTGGAAACATGCAGGAGAAGAAGGGGCAGATGACAGATGGGATTTGGGAATGTGAGGATCGTTATCTGAAATTCTCTTGTCAGAGCCTTGAATTGAGTGTGAAGCCCAGGGAACGTGCAGAGGGCAGCTTTCAGATCTCGACAGGAAATGATGAGGCAAAAGGGGAAATTTATTCATCAGATACCAGAATGCAGAGTCTTACGACGGATTTTAGCGGGCGTGAGGCTGTAATTGAGTACTGCTTTTTAACAGGTAATCTGGAGCCGGGCAGTCAGGTGCACGGAGAATTTACGATTATCAGCAGTGAAGGAGAATATACACTTCCCTATCAGATCAATGTGCAGAAGCCTCAGCTTGAGAGCTCAATGGGAAGTATACGCAACCTTTTTCATTTTGCTAATCTGGCAAAAGCTAATTGGACAGAAGCGGTAGAGCTGTTCTATTCACCGGAATTTATTACGATTTTCCATAAAAATGATAAAGATCTTGAGACTATATATCTTGGATTATCCCGTAATCCCGGCAATGAGGAGAATGTTGAAGAATTTCTGATTGAGACCAATAAGAAAACAGCCATAGAGTATCATACAGATATGGAAGGCTTCATGCTTGAAAACGTGATGGATTCACAGGTTCGGACACTTGCCATTACACGGTCCGGCTGGGGGTATCTCAAGTTACAGGTAAGAGCAGAGGGCAGCTTCCTGACTCTGGAGCATGATACAATCATGGATGCGGATTTTGAGGATGATCTGTATCGTTTGAATTTTACAATAGATGCGACCAAACTGCGCCATGGAATAAACAAGGGCAGACTGATCATTGAGGATACCTGTCATAAGATGAGTATACCGATTCAGGTCATGATGCAGGAGGGTGGACTTAGGGCAGAGCAGAAGAGGCAGGAGAAGAGAGCTGTCATTGCGCTCATGAAGAATTACATAGAACTGAAATTCCATAAGATTACGAGGAATATATGGGTAGAGCGTGCAGCTGAGGCGATAGGACAGCTTCAGGATCTGAATCCGGATGATCTTATGACACAACTGTATCAGGTACAGATTCTGACAACCAGGGAACGATATAATGACCCCAGGTACTGGCTGGACAAGCTGGAGCCGGATGCTTTTGGCAAAGAAAGCGACATGCTTGTCAAGTGTTACTATCTGTATCTGGAGACACTGCTCAACAAGGATGAGAGTTATTTACAGGCGGTAACGGATGAAATTGAGCAGATATACAGACGGGATGAGACCCAGTGGTATCTTGCCTGGTTTCTGTTGTATCTGGATCAGGAATATATCAGAAATCCGGAAGCCAGATGGAATCTTCTGGAGAAACAGTTCAAATTAGGCTGTTCCAGTCCGATTCTGTTCTGCGAGGCAGTACTTCTTTTCCAGAGCCATCCATCTTTTATTCTGGAATTGGGACAATTTGAACAGAACGTAATATGGTATGCTGCCAGGTATCAGATGCTGGATGCGAATATGATTGAGCAGGTGCAGTATCTGTGCGCCAGACTGAAGACATATTCCAATCTTTTATTCAGAACATTATGTGAGGTATACAGAACCAATCAGTCACCACAGACGATCACGGCAATCTGCAGACTTCTGATTCTGGGTGAGAAGCAGGGAACACAGTATTTTCAATGGTATGCACTCGGAGTAGCCAATGAGGTAAGAGTGACCAGACTGTATGAATATTATATGATGTCGCTGGATATCAGAGATAAGACGATCATACTGCCTAAAATGGTATTGATGTATTTTGCCTATCAGAGCAATCTGGATTATGAGCATAATGCGTATCTGTATGCCTATGTAGTGCGTAACCGGGACAAAGACCCGGATCTGGAGAGGAATTATCGCATTGCCATGGAGCGATTCGTGGTAGATCAGATCAGACTTGGACATATGAATGAAGATCTGGCGTTCCTATATGAGAATATACTTGCGCCACAGATGCTCCGGGATGACACTGCATATGCATTTGCCCCGCTGTTGTTCATGCACAGGATTACGGTGGATAATCCCAAGATTACATCTGTAGTAGTAGTGTATGAGAGGATTAACGGTGAGAACAGTTATCCGGTGATGGACTGTACATGTCTTATTCCTATCTATGGTTCAGAATACCGGCTTTTTCTACAGGACGCAGAAGGCAGCCGTTTTACCAGGAGAATTGCCTATACCAACAGGCAGCTGATGCAGACAGACAGGCTGTTAAGCTTTGTAGGACCATCCATAGAGGGCAGACTGAGCTTTGACATGTATCTGTGCGAACAGGATGCGAACTATGTGACAATTACTCAGGACAACGTGTTCCGGTTCAAGCATCTTGCAGAATCAGAACAGGTCATAGAGAGCTTCAAGAAGGAGATCCGTGTTAAACTGCTGCGTTTTTACTATGAAAATGACATGATTGGTGAGCTGGATACTTATCTGGATGAAATAGAGGCTGATACCATGGAATCAGATGAAAGAGCAGAGTTCATACGATTCCTGATATCCAGAGGGATGTTTGATAAGGCATATCAGTGGGTGAAGCGGTATGGCATGAGCGGTGTGAACATGAAATCCATAGCCAGACTGATCAGTAAACGTATTGTAGCCAGCAAATTTACCAGAGAAGATTTCCTCATCAATGTTTCCTATTATATTTATAAGAATATGAAATATGATGAGAACATTTTACAGTATCTGATGATGTATTATGAAGGACAGACCACGCATCTTCGTAACATCTGGAAATCAGCAGTAGAATTGGAATTACCGGTTGATGATATCATGCACCGCATTCTTGGGCAAATGCGTTTTACCCATGTGATTGTTCCTGAGAAGGATGAGATACTGCTATCCTACGCAGTCAGTCCGGAGCATGATGATACATTGGTTCAGGAACTCCTTGATGACGCGGCGTATGCATATTTTGTACAGGATGCGATTACAGACAGCCGTATATTTGATCAGATCTATATCAGATACCGTAAGAGTGGAGAGGCACAGACACCGGTGAAGCTGGCATTGCTTAAATTCTGGTCAGAGAATCCGGAGAAAAAGGCACAAGTCGCCAGAGATATCATGTCTGTATTCGTAGGTGAATTTCTGAGAAAAGGCATTTATTTTCCGTTCTTCAAGGAACTGTCAGATCAGGTTGTATTGCTGCATTATTACAGGAATAAATACTTCGTGGAGTACAGAACCAGACCGGACAGCAAGGTGCGGATACATTACTTCGTAGATTCAGAGAAGGAGACCAATCCTGTCTATGAAGTAGAAGAAATGAAGGATATGTATGAAGGCATTCATGTGAAGGATTTCTGCCTTTTCCAGGGCGAGGTGCTGCAATATTATGTGACAGAGACGCTGGATGGCAATGAGCAGATCACACAGAGCGGTACACTGACCAGAAGACCGGAGGATCACGTGCAGGGAAGATTTGGAATGTTGAATGATATCATGGTGTCAATGAGTCTTCATGATGAGATTACCGCACAGAAGGTAATGGAAGAATATATGGAAGAGGATTACAGCGTAAGAGAGCTGTTCCGTGTTTTATAAAAAGGATATGAAGTCGGTATGTTTTTGGATAAAGCATTAGATGAAATTGGCAGGAAAAATAAAATAGTAATAGGGCTTGATCTTACAAATGATTATGTGCAGATCAGTTATTGCAGGCTGGATCAGAGCATGCCGGATACAGTGAGCCTGGTCATGGGCGAGGAACAGTACAATATTCCAGCAGTACTATGTCGGAAGCAGCAGGAAGGTCAGGAGGAATTCTGGGTCATCGGCAAGGATGCATTGCAGACGGCAAAAGATGGCAAAGGCGATCTGGTAGAAGACCTGCTTTTACTGGTCAGGAATAACACCTCTGCGCAGGTCGGAGACAAAGAATATACTCCCAGGGAGCTGATGGAGATCTTCTTTAAAAAGCTGCTTGGATTTACCGCAGCTTACACCGGTGGAATGGAACTTGCAGCAATCGCAATGACATTGAAGAGTATAGAACCGGATACCTGCAATCTTCTCAGAGAGGCAGGAAGCAGTGCAGCGGGAAGCCAGTGCGAGATTTTCTTTATGTCTCATCAGGATTGTTTCTTCCAATATATACTGCATCAGCCGGAAGAGATGTGGACACAGAATGTCCTGCTCTATGATTACCGGAAGGATGGAATACACAGTTACGAATTGCAGATGAACCGTAATTCCAGACCGGTTGTCTGTCTGATTGAGGAAGAGAACTTTCCACAGATGAAAATGACAGATGTGTCACAAATGTCTGATGCACAGAAACAGGCATTTTTCACACAGCTGGATAATGCATTCCTTGAGATTGTCAGGAACCACTGTGAAGGTAAATTCGTATCTTCCGCATTTTTGCTGGGAGACCATTTTACAAGAGACTGGTGTAAGGATTCACTACGGTATCTGTGCAAAGGCAGACGAGTATTTCAGGGAAACAATCTGTTCAGCAAGGGCGCATGTTATGGCGCAAGAGAGAAAGTATTACCTTCTACCTTGAGCACAACTTATGTCTACCTCTCAGATGAGTGCCTGCATGCCAATATCGGTATGAACTGCAACCGGGGTAAAGAGGAAACATATCAGCCGTTATTGAATGCAGGAACGAACTGGTATGATGCCAGAAGGTCCATAGATCTGATTCTTGCAAAAGACAATACACTGGAGCTTACAATTACACCAGTAGACGGCGGACAGGCGAAAATTGCCAGAATTACGCTGGAAGGACTTCATGTAAGAGGAAACAAAACGAACCGGATAGGACTCTCAATATGCATGAAAAATGCAGAAACAGCGGAAATAGAGATTGCTGATAAGGGGTTTGGTGAATTCTATCCTTCAAGTGGCAGAACATGGAAAGAGAGCTTCGTATTATAATGAATAATGTGTATTTATGTACCGGAAATTATGCAAAAAAACCATTTTATGTAAATTTTTCTGACATTTCACTGTATTCCATGGAAGAATTGTGTTATTATTTTATAGACAGGATATATCTTCTGGATTATGACATCATGAACCAGCAGCTGGTAGACTGGATTCGCAGTGAGTGTGGGATGAACAGTCTGGCAGATGAATTGGATATATACATTAGAAAGCATGTATCCGTAGCTGCCTTTGTTACGACAATTCTGGAGAGTACAGGTCTTTATGATGACAATACCATTAAGCAGGTGGGAAGAATCCTGAAGGAACAGGCAGAGCTTTCTCCTTATGAAAGGCTCAAGAAGAGAGCAGAATATCTGTACCAGACAGGAAGATTTCGTCAGGCAATGGAGATCTATATGGAGCTGAAGGAGCATACGCCTGTTGAAAATACAGAGCAAAGAGCAGATCTGTATTATAATATAGCATCCTTATATGCAATGGACTATGCCTATGAGCAGGCAGCAGAGTACTATTATGAAGCATATAAGCTCAAACCGCAGGTGCAGATACGCCGTATGTACATTCTGGCGAATCGTAAGGCAATGACGGATTTTGATTATGGTGTATTTATGCGTGAGAATACGGACTGGCAGGCAGATTTTGCAGCAGTAGATACCATGCTTGCAGATACGCACCAGAAATGGCTGGAATCTAAGGAGATGCAGAGATTGAATGATCTTTTGGAGGAAAGGATCAATGGTCAGTTGGAACAGTATCATCAGCAGACAGGGGAATTAATTGCTGCACTGAAACAGGATTACCGAAGACAGATCGTGTAGCAGGGATGAAGGATTAAGAGTGTAAGGGAAGGGGAAAAGCAAATGGGATTACTAAGGAATATTGCCGATAAGCTGAAAGGAAAGAAACAGGAAGCAATAGAGATCGACTACAATCCACAGGAAGAACCGGAAGGACTCAGACGTGATGATGTGGATATGCACGATAAGAAGCAGAGAGAGCGCTATGTGAAGGCATGTCTGGAACAAATGGCGGAAGCTTCCAAGGAACTGGAGACGCTTGGCAGTGAGTACAATCTGGTAACTTCTTATCTGACAGATATGGAAGAGATTGATGCACTTCCACCAGAGATCAGAGAGCAGCTTGGCAATATGGCGAAGAAGATCGTAGACATAGAAGACAACCAGAAACAGCAGCAGAATAAGAAAAAGATCATGTCGGATGAAGAATATAACCATATGGACAGACTGGCAGACTGCATGCCGGAAGGCTGTGACAAGCTGAAGGAAGCAGAGGATTATCAGATTCTGATCAAGAAAGATCTGAACAGACTGGATGGCGAGAAGCATGCATATATATACAGACGAAATGAACTTCTGAACGGACAGAAGAATATGAAGGGAATCGTAGGAATCTGTGTAGGCTCCATGCTTTTTCTGGTAGTATTACTGGCAATCCTTTCATCAGTCTGGAAGCTGGATGTACAGATTGGTTATCTGATCGCAGTGTTGATTGCAGCCTGTGTCATGACCTTTGCATATGTGAAATTCGGAGAAGCCAACAGAGAACTGGTCAAAGTAGACAAAGCGATCAATAAGCTGGTATTGCTGCAGAATACAGTAAAGATCCGATATGTGAACAATACCAATCTTCTCGAATATCTGTATGTGAAATATGATGTGGACAGTTCCGCAGATTTAAGGAAGCTTTGGGGAAAATACGAAGAAGAGAAGAGACAGCGAGAAGAAGAACAGCAGAGACAGAATGATATGGATTTCTACCAGGCATCACTGGTAAGACTTCTGCGTAAATGCAAGGTACACGACCCTAATATATGGATACATCAGGCAACAGCCCTGTATGATAATAAAGAAATGGTAGAGATCAGACATGGTCTTATCATACGTAGACAGAAACTTAGAAAACAGATGGAATATAACGCCAGAGTAGCTCAGGATGCACAGGATGAAGTAAAGGATATGGTATCCAAATTCCCTGAATATGCAAAGAAAATTCTTGACCTTGTCAATGATTATGAAAGGGCACTGGCATAAATACGAAAGCAGCCGTTCCGATTTGGAGGGGCTGCTTTTAAATTTGCCCCCAAATACATTGACTAATGGAAAGTTCCTGTATTATAATTCAGAGGTATTGTGGTGTATCATGGTGATAACACTATAGAACTATCATGCACAGGGACGAAGTCTCTCTTTTTAAACACGAGGAGGAAAAGAAATGCAGGAATTTACGCCTATTAAAGAAGGTAAAGTACGAGAGGTATATGATAACGGAGATAGCCTTATCATTGTTGCGACTGATAGAATTTCAGCCTTTGACCACATCTTAAAGAACAAGATTACCAAGAAGGGTGCCATTCTTACCCAGATGTCTAAATTCTGGTTCGATTATACCAAGGATGTATTACCAAATCACATGATTTCAGTTGACGTAAAGGATATGCCTGAATTCTTCCAGAATGAGAAATATGATGGAAACAGCATGATGTGTAAGAAGCTTGAAATGCTTCCAATCGAATGCATCGTGCGTGGATATATTACAGGAAGCGGCTGGGCAAGCTACAGGGAGAATGGTACGGTATGTGGTATCAAACTGCCGGATGGCTTACAGGAATCCCAGAAGCTGCCTGAACCGATCTATACACCAAGTACCAAGGCTGATCTTGGAGACCATGATGAGAATATCTCTTTTGAACAGAGTGTTGAAGTATTGGAGAAGATCTATCCTGGAAAAGGTGAAGAGTATGCTGCCAAAATCAAGGAAGCAACCATTGCTTTATATAAGAAATGTGCAGAATACGCATTGAGCAAGGGCATTATCATCGCAGATACCAAGTTTGAGTTCGGTCTTGATGAGAACGGCAATGTGGTTCTGGGTGACGAGATGCTTACACCTGACAGCTCCAGATTCTGGCCATTAGAGGGCTACGAAGCAGGTAAGGGACAGCCTTCCTTTGATAAGCAGTATGTAAGAGACTGGCTTAAGGCAAACCCTGATAATGATTATCTTCTTCCTGATGAAGTAGTAGAGAAAACTGTTGCCAAGTACAAGGAAGCCTTTGCTTTATTGACAGGCAGGGAATTCAAATAAGTACATGCATCAGAAAGGTAAGTATCAATGGATAACGAGAAAGTATTAGTTTCTTCTACGTGGGACGATGAGCTTCACGAAGAATGTGGTGTATTCGGCATCTACGATTTCGATGGAAAAGACGTTGCTTCCACAATATATTATGGTCTGTTCGCATTACAGCACAGAGGACAGGAGAGCTGTGGTATTGCCGTTAGCGAGACCAACGGTCCTAAGGGTAAGGTCACTTCTTACAAAGGAATGGGACTTGTCAACGAGGTGTTTGCACCGGAGAATCTGGAATCCCTGCACGGAGATATTGGTGTAGGCCATACCAGATATTCAACAGCAGGCGCTTCTACCCGTGAGAATGCGCAGCCTCTGGTACTGAATTATGTAAAGGGTACTCTGGCACTGGCGCACAATGGTAATCTGATCAATGCAGCAGAGCTTCGCAGAGATCTGGAATATACAGGTGCTATTTTCCAGACGACCATTGATTCAGAGGTTATTGCATACCATATTGCAAGAGAACGTCTCAATTCCAAGACGGCAGAAGAGGCAGTAAATCGTGCCTGTCTTAAAATAAAAGGTGCCTATGCATTGGTTGTCATGAGTCCCCGTAAGCTTATGGGAGCAAGGGACCCTTATGGATTCAAGCCTCTTTGTATTGGTAAACGTGACAATGCGTACATCTTGGCATCCGAGACCTGCGCATTGGATACCATCGGTGCAGAGTATGTACGTGATGTCCTTCCGGGAGAGACCGTTACGATTACCCCTGAGAATGGCATTGTATCAGATATGTCAAGAGCTTTGCCTAAGGAAAAGGAAGCCAGATGTATCTTTGAATATATTTATTTTGCAAGACCTGACAGCCATATTGACGGTATCAGCGTATATGCATCCAGAATCAAGGCAGGACGTTTCCTTGCCATGGATTCACCTGTAGATGCGGATCTGGTCGTAGGTGTACCTGAATCCGGTAATGCAGCAGCTTTGGGATATTCCTTACAGTCAGGGATCCCCTATGGAACGGCTTTTGTCAAGAACAGCTATGTGGGCAGAACCTTCATTAAGCCTAAGCAGAGCAGCCGTGAATCCAGCGTTCGTGTGAAGCTGAACGTATTGAAAGAGGCAGTAGATGGCAAGAGAATTATCATGATTGATGACTCTATCGTACGTGGTACGACATCAGACCGTATCGTGAAAATGCTCAGAGATGCCGGCGCTAAGGAAGTACATGTCAGAATCAGTTCCCCGCCATTCTTATGGCCATGCTATTTTGGTACAGATGTTCCGGCAAGAGAACAACTGATTGCTTATAACCGCAGCATAGAGGATATTCGCAAGATTATCGGTGCAGATTCCCTGGGATATCTGGAGATCAACCGCCTGAGAGAAATGGTGGACGGACTCAATATCTGTGAAGGATGCTTTACAGGTAATTATCCACTGGAACCACCCCAGGAAGATATCAGAGGCGAATACGATAAGTAAAAAAGAAATGAGGATTTATATATGAGTACAGACAGATATACAAGTCCGTTGTCTGAGCGATATGCCAGCAAGGAAATGCAGTACATTTTTTCACAGGATATGAAATTCACTACATGGAGAAAGCTCTGGATTGCACTGGCTGAGACAGAAATGGAGCTGGGACTTTCCGAGAATGGCAAGCCTGTCATCACACAGGAACAGATCGATGAACTCAAGGCTCATGTCAATGACATCAATTATGATGTGGCAAAAGAACGTGAGAAACAGGTTCGTCATGATGTTATGAGCCATGTATATGCATATGGACAGCAGTGTCCTAAGGCAGCAGGAATCATCCATCTGGGTGCTACCTCCTGTTATGTTGGCGATAATACAGACATTATCGTGATGCATGAAGCATTAAAGCTTGTACATAAGAAGCTTGTAAATGTAATTGCTGAACTTGCAGCTTTTGCAGATAAATATAAGAACCTTCCAACACTTGCATTTACTCATTTCCAGCCTGCACAGCCTACAACAGTAGGTAAGCGTGCAACACTCTGGACACAGGAGTTCTTAATGGATCTGGAAGATCTTGAGTATGTAATGAACAGTCTGAAGCTTCTGGGATCTAAGGGAACAACAGGAACACAGGCAAGCTTCCTGGAACTGTTTGACGGAGATCAGGAGACAATTGACAGGATCGATCCTATGATTGCTGCCAAGATGGGCTTCAAGGAGTGCTATGCAGTATCCGGACAGACTTATTCCCGTAAAGTAGATACCAGAGTTGCAAATATTCTGGCAGGCATTGCCGCAAGTGCTCATAAGATGTCCAATGATATCCGTCTGTTACAGCACTTAAAGGAAGTAGAAGAACCATTCGAGAAGAGCCAGATCGGTTCCTCAGCAATGGCTTACAAGCGTAATCCTATGAGAAGTGAGCGTATCGCATCTCTTTCCAGATATGTGATGATCGATGCTCTGAATCCTGCAATTACATCAGCAACACAGTGGTTTGAAAGAACTCTGGATGATTCTGCAAACAAGAGACTTTCCATTCCGGAAGGCTTCCTTGCAATTGATGGAATTCTTGATCTGTGTCTCAACGTAGTAGATGGACTGGTTGTATATGACAAAGTTATCACAAAGCACATGATGGCAGAGCTTCCTTTTATGGCTACAGAGAATATCATGATGGATGCAGTAAAGAATGGCGGTAACCGTCAGGAACTGCATGAGAAGATCAGAACTCTTTCCATGGAAGCAGGCAAGACTGTTAAGCAGGAAGGCAAAGATAACAACCTGCTTGAACTGATTGCGGCAGATCCTGAATTCAACCTGACACTGGAAGAATTACAGGCTACCATGGAACCTGCAAAATACGTAGGACGCGCACCGATTCAGGTAGAGAAGTTCCTTGCAAATGTGGTACAGCCAGTGCTTGATGCCAATAAGGCAGAACTTGGCGTAAAGGCTGAAATTAACGTATAAATTCTGTAATTTTATACTGACTTTAGAAAGTGGCGGGCAACTGCCAC
>ERZ780079.192-NODE-192-length-31353-cov-13.0289_pt1 | contig 31353 bp, 29 predicted proteins | sample MGYA00511087_ERZ780079 | MGnify/ENA primary metagenome ERZ780079 (study PRJEB29588, sample SAMEA2142583) | human gut metagenome | biome: human gut; feature: human-associated habitat; material: faeces | place: Denmark | collected 2008/2010 ... | reverse complement strand
CCTCCCCCCCCCCCCCCCCCCCCCGCCGCAACTTTCGACGTGGGCAGACTGTCGGTGGACGTGTCGGCAAACGACATCGCAAGCTCGGGAGGCAAACCGTTTGCGTGTCTGCTCACCATCATCGTCCCGCCGGACGCGGAGCTTCAGACCGTTAAAGACATAATGACAGACGCCGTGCGCCGCGCAGACGAAGCGGGCATCGACATCATCGGCGGGCATACCGAATTTTCGGACGCCGTCGTCAGGCCGATAACCAGCGTTACGATGTTCGGCACCTGCAAGAGAGCGGTTAAAAGCTCGGGGGCAAAGGTCGGCGACGCGGTTATGGTGACGAAAACGCTCGGAATAGAGGGAACGATCATTCTCGCCGCAGAACGCGGGAGAGAAATAGGGCTGACGGACGAAGAACTTGCGGAAGCGGAGAGCCTTAAAGAAAAACTGAGCGTTCTTAAGGAAGGCGAAGTGCTTGCGGGGCTTTCGTCGGTGCACTGTATGCACGACGTTACGGAGGGCGGAATATTCGGCGCCGCGGCTGAAATTTCGGAAGCGGCGAAGGTCGGAATCGAAATTTATGCGGACAAGGTTCCGTTTCTCCCTATTACGGACAAAATTACAAAAGCTTTGGGAGCAGACAAATTCAGGTTCATATCGTCGGGTAGTATGCTTTTTACGACGTCCGAACCGCAAAGGGCAATCGAGGCTTTGGAAAAAGCGGGCGTTTCGGCCGCAGTTATCGGAAAAATCACTAAAGAAGGCGCATTCGCAGTGTTCGGAAACGAAAAGGTTGCCGTTACGGTGGACGCGGACGAACTTTTGAAGGTAGGTAAAAAATGAACAGTATGACCGGCTACGGAAAAGGATTCGCCGAAGCCGACGGCAGAAAAATCACCGTCGAAATGAAATCCGTCAACAGCAAAAATCTCGATTTGAACGTCAGAAGTCCAAAAGCGTTGTACTTTGCGGAGGACGCCGTCAGAAAAACCGTCAAAAGCTTTTTTATTCACGGTCGCATAGACGTTTTCATCACCTACGAAAACACTTCCGACGACGCTTCCGGCGTTATGGTGAACGACGCTCTGGCGTCCGAATACGTGCGCATTGCCGAATATCTTGCTTCGGAATATAATCTCGTCAACGACTTTTCGGTGTCGGCTCTTATGAAAAGCCCGGACGTCATCTCTTCGGTTGAAACCGAGGACGACGAAGACGCTTTGGAAGCTTTGGTCGTCGCAGCGACGAAAGAGGCGGCAAAAGGAATGGAGGAAAAACGCGGCAGAGAGGGACTGGGGCTTTACAACGATTTCAAAGTCAAACTGCAAAACCTCAGGGATTATCTCGCCGAAGTCAGAAACCGCGCGCCGTCCGTTATGGAAAACTATCGCGAAAAACTGGTGTCGAGGGTAACGAGATATTTCGAAGGGGTTGACGAAGACGCCGAAAACAGGCTTATTTCCGAAATTTCTTCCTATGCCGACAAGGTCTGCATCGACGAAGAAATGCAACGCCTCGGAGCGCATATCGACAACTTCGAGTACAATATGGAGCAGCCGGGCGCCATCGGTTCGCAACTCAATTACTATACTCAGGAAATGAACCGCGAAGCCAACACCATGGGCAGCAAGGCAAACGACCTCGGAATCACAAACCTCGTCATTGCCATGAAGAGCGAAATCGAAAAACTGAGGGAGCAGGTGCAGAACATTGAGTAACGACAGGAAAAACAAATTCGTCAGCATAGGCTACGGAAACGTCGTGAATTCGGATAGGGTTCTGGCGGTACTTTCCGTTTCGGGCCATGCGGCGCAACGCAGGCTTAAAATCGCCGAGGAGCAAGGCAAACTTATCGACGGCACCTGCGGCAGAAAAACCAGAGCGATCATAGTCTTGGACCAGGACGGCTGCGTTCTTACCACAGGCCTCAACGCCCAAACCTTAACGGACAGGTTAAACGGAGAAAACACAGACGATGAATAAGGGCATACTTTTGGTTATATCCGGCCCGTCGGGTTGCGGCAAAGGCACGGTAATAAAAGAGGTTATGAAGGAGGGCAACTTCTTCTACAGCGTTTCGGCGACCACCAGAGCGCCGAGAGAAGGCGAAATCCACGGCAAGCACTACTTTTTCGTTTCCAGAGAAAGGTTTGACGAAATGGTGCGCAACAACGAATTTTTGGAATACACCGAAACGTACGGAAACTGCTACGGCACCCCGACCGCGCCCGTTATGGCGGAGCTGGAAAAGGGAAAGGATATTATTCTGGAGCTTGACGTCGTGGGAGCGGTGAACGTGAAGAGGAATTATCCCGACGCGCTTTTGGTGTTTTTGCTTCCGCCGTCGAGGGAGGAGCTTATTTCTCGTCTCGTGGGACGCCACACCGAAAACGAAGAACAACTGAAAAAGCGCATAGCTTATTTCGACAAAGAAATGGAACTTTCCGACGAGTACGATTTCAAGGTGCTTAACGACGTTCCTCAAAGAGCGGCGGCGGAAATCATCGAGATTCTTGCCGCAAGAAAACAAAATACCAAATAAAAATAAAAATTAAAAGCTGCGGAGCAATCCGCGATATAAAGGAGATGTTAATATGTTAATTGACCCACCTATCGACAAACTTATCACCAAGGCAGAATGCCGCTACGCTCTGACCGTGGCAGTCGCCAAACGCGCCCGCACCATTCAGGCGCAGGATAAGGACAAACTCGTCAACGGCGAAAAGCCTATTTCCATTGCCTGCAAAGAGATTTACGAAGGCAAACAAAAGATTCAGAGAGATTAGTATGCTTAAAGGCAAAACCGTCGTTTTGGGCGTTTCGGGAGGCATTGCCGCGTATAAGAGCTGCGAGGTTGCGTCGAGGCTTAAAAAGCTGGGCGCAAACGTCATCGTTCTTATGACGAAGCACGCCACCGAATTCGTCACACCTCTTACGTTTGAAACGCTGTCGGGAAACCGCGTCGTTTTTGATATGTTCGACAGGAACTTCGTGTTCAGCACGGAGCATATTTCCGTTGCAAAGGCGGCGGACGTTTTCGTGGTTGCTCCGGCAACGGCGAACCTCGTTGCCAAACTTGCGGGAGGTATTGCCGACGACATGCTCACCACCACGGCGCTTGCAACCAAGGCCCCTATGGTGATTTGTCCTGCTATGAACACGAATATGCTTGAAAACGCCGAAACGGAAAACAACCTTCGTCATCTTGAAGAAAGAGGCGTTCACGTTTTGTACGGCGAATCGGGCAGGCTTGCTTGCGGGGACGTAGGAAAGGGAAGAATGGCGGAACCCGAAGTCATTTCGGACTACGTTGAAAATCTGTTGCAGCCGGTCAGGGATTTTAAAGGCAAAAAGGTTCTTATCACAGTGGGCGGCACCGAGGAGCCTATCGACGAGGTAAGGTGCATCACCAATCGTTCTTCCGGCAAAATGGGTATGACCATCGCAAAAGCGGCGGCGGACAGAGGTGCGGAAGTGGTTGTCGTCAAAGGGAAAGTGTCGGTGCCTACGGCGGACGGCGTTTCCGAAACCGTTGAGGTGAAAACCACGAACGATATGTATAACGCAGTGAAGGCGCTGGCTAAGGAGTGCGATCTTTTCGTGATGGCGGCGGCTCCGGCCGACTATAAGATTGCGGAGAAGTTTTCCGGCAAACTTAAGGCCGAAAAGATAACTTTGACTTTGGAGAAAAATCCCGACGTTGCCAAAATGGTCGGCGAACTGAAAACCGATGGACAAAAGCTGGTGATTTTCTCCGCGGAAACCGAAAACCTCATCGAAAACGCAACCGAAAAACTCAAAAAGAAACACGCCGACATGGTGGTTGCAAACGACGTTACCCAAAAAGGCGCGGGCTTCGGCTCGGACACCAACGTCGTCAGCATAATCACCCCGGACGGAAAGCGGTGGGACAGCGGCGTTATGGAAAAAAGCAAAATCGCAAACGTTATTTTGGACAAAATACAAGAGGTCGGAAAGTGATTTGTGAAGTAATCGTCGACATCTCGTCGAGTGAAATCGACAGAGTGTTCGACTACAAAGCGCCGTCCGACGTTTTGCCCGGCACCAGAGTTCTGGTTCCGTTCGGCGGCAAAACCACGGAAGGCTTCGTCATCGGCCTGAAAGAGCAATCGGACGTTCCCGAGGACAAGCTGAAAGAAATCGAAGCTGTCCCCGATCCGTTCGTCGCAATAAGCATGGACAGACTCGAGCTTATGCACTTTATGTGCCGGAAATATCACCTCAGAAAGATCGACGCTCTGAGGCTTTTTATTCCGTCCAAAATGCGCGGCGGAGGAGTAAGGGACATAATGCTTCCGTTCTGCACGCTCACGGACGACGCCGAAAAAATCATAGAAAAACTTTCTTCAAGGGCAAAACAACAAATCGAGTGCGTCAGATATCTTAAGGAAAAAGGCGATTTCTCGGCGGAGCTAAATAAGCTTTTCGGTTCGGCCGCAGTTTCGGCCCTTAAGGAAAAAGGCTACGTAAAAACCGAAGAGGTGCACGTCAAACGAAAACCCGAGGCCGCGGCGTTTGAGGCCAAAAAGGTGCTTCTTACCGCCGCGCAGCAGGCGGCCGTGGACAGAATTCTGGCATCCGACAAAACGGAAGTTCTGCACGGGGTTACGGGTTCGGGCAAAACCGAAGTGTATATGGCGGTCATAGAAGAGGTTGTCAAAAAGGGAAAAACGGCGATAGTTCTCGTTCCCGAAATAAGCCTGACGCCGCAGATATTCGGCCTTTTCAGATCGCGTTTTTCGGACGCCGTGGCCATACTTCACAGCGGACTGTCGGACGGCGAACGCTACGACGAGTGGAAAAGGATACTTGAGGGCGAAGCGAAAATCGTCATCGGGGCAAGGTCCGCAATTTTTGCGCCGGTTGAAAACATAGGCGTCGTCATAATCGACGAAGAGCACGACGGCAGCTACGTTTCCGAATCGAACCCGCGCTACGACGCAAAAGTCATAGCCGAGTTCCGCGCAAAGCAATGGGGCGCGCCGCTGGTTCTGGGGAGCGCGACTCCGTCGGTGGAAACCTATTACGCCGCAAAAACCGGTCGCTACGGTTTGTTGGAGCTTAAAAACCGCATCAATCAAAAGGCTATGCCGGAAATCGAAATCGTTGACATGAGCCGCGAAATAAGGCTTGGGAACCGAGATATTCTGTCGAAACCCTTAAAAACCGCAATGGAAGACGCGCTTTTTAGGGGCGAACAGGTCATATTGTTTTTGAACAGGCGCGGTTATTTCAGCTACTTTATGTGCAGGGACTGCGGCTATATCGCAAAATGCGAAAGTTGCGACGTGTCGCTTACGTATCATAAGACGGAAAACCGACTGAAATGCCATTGCTGCGGGAAGACTTACAGAATGATGAGCTGTTGCCCGAGCTGCGGAAGCGAACGCATCAGGCAAGGGCATATCGGCACCGAGCAGGTGGCCGAAGAGGTTGCAAAACGCTTCCCGAACGCAAAAGTTCTCAGAATGGACAACGACACCACCCGCACCAAAAATTCGCACAAAAACATACTGGAAGCTTTCAAATCGGGCGAGGCAAACGTGCTTGTCGGCACGCAGATGATCGCAAAAGGCCACGACTTTTCAAACGTAACGGTGGTGGGTATTCTGGAAGCGGACTACAGCTTGTATCTTTCGGACTACAGAAGCAACGAGCGCACGTTTCAGCTCGTTACGCAGGTTGCGGGGCGCGCAGGCAGAGGAGAAAAGGGCGGCAAGGTTTATCTTCAGACCTATACGCCGAGACACTACGTTTTCCGCTATGCTTCGGCATACGACTACGAGGGCTTTTTCGGCAAAGAATTAAACAGCCGCGAAACGGCAAAGTTTCCGCCGTTCGCCGTCATCGTCAGGGTGCTGGTGGCTGCGGCCGAGGACGCCGAAGCCAAAAAGACCGCGCGCGGAATATACGACGACCTGACTAAATTCAAAAAAGAAAAATCCGACGCGTTCATCTATTTTCAGGGCATGAAATCGCCGATAGAACGCGCGCAGGATTTGTTCAGATACCAGATTCTTATGCGTATCGGGGCCGACCGCTTTGACGGCGTTATCGACGAAATTTACGAGGCGGCAGACCGATATAAAAACAAAAAGAACACGGTTTTTGTGGAAATCAATCCGCAGAACCTCAATTAGGAGAAATTATGGCAAGAAGATTTATCGTGAAGGAACCCGATCCCGTTCTGCATAAAAAGTGCAAACCCGTTGAAAAATTCGACGACAAGCTCGGCGAACTTTTGGACGACATGCGCGAAACCATGCTCTACGCCGACGGAGTGGGGCTTGCCGCACCGCAGGTTGGCATTTTGAGAAGGCTTGCCGTCGTGGAGGTTGACGACTTTTACGTCGAACTCATAAATCCGGTTATAACCAAAGCCAAAGGCGAACAAGTGGGGCCGGAGGGTTGCCTGTCGGTGGAAAACTATCATTGCAGAGTGAAACGTCCGTACGAAATCACCGTCGAATATCAGGATCGTTACGGCAAACGCCTTAAGCTCAAAACCGAAGGTTTTGTCGCAAGGGCGTGCTGTCACGAAATCGACCATCTGGACGGGATTTTGTTCGTCGATCGTTTCTACGACGACAAGGTTGACGCCGAAGACGAGGTGGAAAGCAAATGAAAATAGTTTTTATGGGTACGTCGGATTTTTCCGTATGCTGCTTAAAAAAACTTCTGGACGAAAAGTTTGACGTCGTCGCCGTCGTAACCCAACCCGACAAGGTCAGGGGCAGAAGAGAAGCGGAGAGCTTTTCGCCTGTAAAAAAACTGGCGCTGGAGAGAGGCGTCAGGGTTTTGCAATACGAAAAAGTCAGCCGAGAGGGTATGGACGATCTGAGGGCTATAGGCCCCGACGTCATCGTTACCGCGGCGTTCGGTCAAATTTTGTCGGAGGAGCTTTTGAGCCTTCCGCCGATGGGCGTCCTGAACGTCCATGCGTCGCTTCTTCCGAAATACAGGGGCAGCGCGCCGATTCAGTGGGCGATAATCAGCGGCGAAAAGAAAACCGGCGTAACCATCATGAAAACCGCCTACAAGGTGGACAGCGGCGATATGCTTTTGACGAAAGAAACCGACGTTTTGCCGACCGACACCGCAGGCACCATGTTCGATAAGCTTGCCGAAATCGGCGCCGAGGCCTTGACCGAGGCTTTACGCCAAGTGGAAAACGGCACCGCAAAATTCACTCCGCAAAACGAAGCGGAAGCAACGCATTATCCGAGGTTCAAAAAAGAGGACGGCGAGATAAATTTCGACAAAACGGCCTCAGAGCTCGATTGTTTCGTGAGGGGCGTTACGCCTTGGCCCGGCGCATTTTCAAAGCTAAACGGCAAGACGTTTAAGGTTTTTGCCGTCGAAAAAACGGAAGGAAAGGGCGACGCGGGCGAGATAATTTTTGCCGACAGCAAACGCGGACTTGTGGTCGCGTGCCGCGGCGGCGCGGTAAGGCTTAAGGAAATTCAGCCCGAAAACGGCAAAAGAATGTCCGATTCGAGTTTTCTTTTAGGACACGCTCTGACGGTCGGCGACAAGTTCGGAGGCTGAAATGACGTACACCGAAACAGCTTACAAAATTTTAACCAAGGTCTATCAGGACGGCGCTTACAGCAACATCGAACTGCATAAGGAGCTGGAATCTTCCGACGAGGCCGCTTTGGTTACGAGGATCGTTCTGGGCGTTCTGGATAAGGACACCGAGCTTGAATACATAGTTGCAAAAACCTGCCAAAAGCCGCCCAAAAGCGCGGTCAAAATCATTTTGAAGCAGGGCATTTACTGCGTCAGATATATGGACAGTCTGCCCGATTACGCAGTCGTCAACAATCACGTCAACCTTGCAAAAAAAACAGGACTGGGGGCGTATGCGGGCTTTTTGAACGCAACGCTGAAAACCGTCATAAGGGAGAAGGTTACGCTTCCCGACAAGGAAGCCGATCCCGTGGGGTACTTCAGCGTTAAGTATTCGAAGCCGAAGTGGCTGGTTCGGAAATTGTTTTCCGATTACGGCCGCGCGGACGCCGCAAAAATCATCACCGCAAAACCCAAAAAATTTGCGCATATAAGGCTGAACAGCCTGAAAATGACCAAAAACTCCTTCGAGTGCTATGCAAAAAAGCATAATTTAGAATACTCCGAGTCAACCGTGGGCGGTTACTACGTCAAGGATTGTCCGGAAATTAAGAGGCTTTTTTCGGACGGAAGGATAACTTATCAATCGGAAACCAGCGTTATGGCCGCGCTTGCGGTTGCACCGAAAGAAGGTTCGATGATTCTCGACCTTTGCAGCGCGCCGGGCGGAAAAGCGGTGCTTCTTGCAGAAATCGACAAGGGCGGAGCCGTGCTTGCCTGCGATGTTCACGAACACAGAGTGGAGCTTGTGAAGGCCTACGCAAAACGCATGGGCGTAACCAACGTGCAGACGGTTAAGCTGGACGCCGTAAAATTTTACAAAAACTTCGAAAACCGCTTCGACTACGTGCTTTGCGACGTGCCGTGCAGCGGACTGGGCGTTGTGTCCTCAAGGCCCGACATTTTGCTGAACAAAAAGCCCGAGGACATTCAGGGCCTTACCGAAATTCAAAAAGCTATTTTGTCTAACGCGGCGAAATACCTCAAAGTCGGCGGCGCGCTCGTGTACAGCACCTGCACCGTCATAAAGGAAGAGAATATACGCCAAGTCGAGAATTTTTTGCGGGAGAATCCGAATTTTTCTTTGGACAAAATCGACCTTCCGTCAAATAACGACGGAACGCTTCAAATTCTTCCGAGCGACAAGCTCGACGGATTTTTCATTGCGAGAATGGTGAAACATGCCTAGCCTTTTAGATTATTCAAAAACCGAGCTTGCCGAAATTCTGTCCGCCTACGGGCAACCGAATTTCAGGGCAAAACAGCTTTTTTCGTGGCTTCACAAGGGAGTCGGGTTTTCGGGTATGACGAATATGCCTAAAAGCCTCGTCGAACGGTTGGAAGCGGACGGATATAGGGCGGAAGGCGTAAAGATTATCGAAAAAATCGTGGCCAGGGACAAGACGACCAAATACTTGTATCTGCTTGCCGACGGCAACGTCGTGGAAGGCGTGCTTATGCGCTACAAGTACGGCAACACGCTTTGCGTTTCGACGCAGGTCGGCTGCCGTATGAACTGCGCTTTCTGCGCTTCGGGGATAGGCGGACTCGTCAGAAATCTGACTGCCGGCGAAATCTTGGGGCAGATAGTCGCCGTCAACCGCGACGAAGGCGGAACGCTTGAAAAAAGAGCGGTAACGAACGTCGTTCTGATGGGCTCGGGTGAGCCTTTGGACAACTACGACAACGTAACGAAATTTCTGCGGCTCTTGGGCGACGCGGACGGCATCAACATAAGCGAAAGGAACGTCAGCCTGTCTTCATCGGGGCTTGCGCCGAAGATAAAACAGCTTGCGGACGACGGCTTCACGGTTACGATGACGCTGTCGCTTCACGCCCCGACGGACGAAATCCGCCTGAAAATGATGCCCGTAACCAAGGCTTACGGCATAAAAGAGGATATAGACGCGCTGCATTATTACTTTGAAAAAACCGGCAGGCGCGTTATTCTGGAATACGCAATGGTCAAGGGAGTCAACGACTCGGACGACTGCGCCGTGAAGCTTGCGGCGATTTGTCGGGGGTTCCCGTGCCACGTCAACCTCATAAGGCTGAACAAGGTGAAAGAAAAAAATCTTTCCTGCAGCGACAACTGCGACAGATTTTTGAAGAAGCTGGAAAGTTTGGGCGTTTCGGCAACGCTCAGGCGAAGCATGGGCAGCGACATCGAAGGCGCATGCGGACAACTCAGGCGAAGGTATATAGATGAGAGGAATAGTAACTAAGGGCGTAGCTTCCGTTTTCGACGTGGAAACGCAAAGCGGGGAAAAGGTAACGGCTCTTGCAAGAGGAAAACTTAAGCGCGGCGGCGAAATTTACGTCGGCGACACGGTGGAGCTTTCAAAGGAAGGCTCGCGCTTTGTCATAACCGAAGTTCTTCCTCGGAAAAATTGCCTCATCAGACCTTACGTTGCCAACGTGGACGTGGTTTTTGCGGTCATCGCGCCCGTTCCGAAGCCCGACCTTACGCTTGTGGACAAGCTTATCGTCGACGCGTTTACGGCAGAAGTCGAGCCGATTATCGTGGTGAACAAATCGGATTTGGACGATAAACTGACGGAAGAAATCGCCGCCGAATATAGAAACGTCGCCAAAGTGGTGGCGGCGTCGGCAAAAACGGGTGAAGGGGTGGACGAAATCGTGTCTTTTGCCAAAGGCAAAACCGCTTGCTTTGCGGGGCAGTCTGCCGTCGGAAAATCCAGCCTGTTAAACGCCGTGCTTAAAAGCGACGTTCTTAAAACCGGCGGATTGTCGAAAATCGAACGCGGCAGACACACCACCAGAGTTTCCGAAATCGTGAAGGTGGGGGACGCAAGGTTCGTGGATACCTGCGGTTTCAGTATGCTCGAACTGCCGCAAAAATTCGATCCGGCAAAATTGCAATATTTTTACGACGATTTTTCGGACTACGCCGCAACTTGCCGTTTCCGCGGTTGCTCGCACACCACCGAGCCCGATTGCGAGGTGAAAAAAGCGGTGGAGAGCGGCAAAATTTCCAAAGCGCGCTACGACAGATACGTCGAGCTATACAACGAACTTAACGAAAAATGGAGGAAACGTTATGACTGACGTCAAAATTGCGCCGTCGATTCTGAGCGCAGACTTTGCAAAAATGGCCGAGGCCGTTAAAAACCTGAAACTTTGGAATGCCGATTACGTTCACGTTGACGTTATGGACGGCGTTTTCGTCCCGAACATAACGTTCGGCATGCCTATGGTTGCGGCGCTCAGAAAATACACAGACATGGTTCTGGACGTGCATCTTATGATAACTAAACCCGAAAGATACGTTCCGGAGTTTATCAAGGCGGGAAGCGACGTCATAAGCTTTCATCCAGACGCATCGGACGACGTCGGCGGCACGCTGGACGTCATAAAAGCCGCAGGGCTTAAATGCGGCCTCGTTCTTAACCCCGACAAAGGCCTGGAGCTTGTGGAGCCGTATCTCGACAAGGTGGACGTCGTAACGCTTATGGGCGTTTACGCAGGCTTCGGAGGGCAGAAGTATATCCCCGAAACCACCGAAAAAATCAAGGCACTCAAAAAGCTTATCGCCGGGAGAAACGTGGAAATTGAAATGGACGGGGGAGCCACCGAGGAGAACGCCGCCGAAATCCTTAACGCGGGCACGGACATTCTGGTTGCCGGCAGCGCGGTGTTTAGGGCCGCCGATCCGAAAGCCGCAATCGCTGCGCTTAAAGCGGCAAAAACAAAATAGCGGTAACAAACGTAACTCGCCTTGCATATTATGGCGCAAGGAGGCCGCTATGAAAATTGTATGCATCAATCCGCCGAAGTTTCTTAAAAGGCTTCTTCGGCTTCTGAAGAGAAACAAAAAAACCGCAGCGTAGGCTGCGGTTTTTGCATTTCGGGTTTGTCGGCCCGAAAAAAGAATACAAAAAAGCGAGCAACTTTACGTTGCTCTCTTCAGGCTGCCGAAATCCGAAGATTTCGGCGGTTTGTAGCATGATAAAAAACTAGGCTCTGTTAACTTTGCCGCTGCGCAGGCATCTGGTGCAAACGTATTCGCTGGAAATTTTGCCGTCCGGTTTAACGACGGAAACTTTCTGCACGTTTACGCCCCAGCTGCGACGTGTTTTGCGATGGCTGTGGCTAACTTGGTTACCGCTGATTTGGCCTCTTTGACAAACGCTGCATACTCTGGACATAAGAAAAAATCCTCCTTTGTTTGTTACAACGCTGATATTTTACCATTATATTTTGAAAATTGCAAGCAAAATAACGCATATTTTCAAGATTATTAAGCGCTAACAGTTGCAAAATTTCGGATTTTATTGTAAAATGTCAACGTATCGAATCTATCTTCGATTATATAAAGGAATATAAAATGTCATTAAACACGTCTAACATTTACGGTAAAATAACCATTTCCGACGAAGCAGTCGCCACCGTGGCATCGCATGCCGCAAGCGAGTGCTATGGCGTCGTGGAGCTTGTGAGCCGTAAATTGACGGACAATATATCGCGGCTTTTCAACAAGCAGAACCCGGGGCAAGGCATCAGGGTGCTGACCGAAGACAACATGATTTTCATCGACATATTCGTCGTTCTGAAGCTCGGGGTGTCGGTTGAGGCCGTTACGGAGTCGCTTAAGAGCACGGTTAAATACTCGGTTGAATCCTTTACGGGTATGCGTGTCAAGAACGTTAACGTAAACGTCGTCGGATTGCGAGTCTGAAAATTCTGGGGTCTAAAAAGGGTATATGTGTAAATTAGATGGAACTAAGTTTGCGGCCATGATTCGTGGCGGCGCAAAATTTTTGGAAATAAACAAGAAAACCGTAAACATGCTCAACGTGTTTCCCGTTCCTGACGGCGACACCGGCACGAACATGTTCTACACGGTTTCAACCGCAGTGAAAGAAACCGAACAGGTTACGTCGGGCGACATTTCTGACCTTGCCGCGGCCTACAGCAAAGGCGCGCTCAAAGGCGCAAGAGGAAACAGCGGCGTTATTTTGTCGCAAATTCTGAAGGGCATTGCGGGATCTGCGAAAGACAAAACCGAAATCACCGCAAAAGACTTTGCTCAGGGCATGAAGGTGGGCACCGAAATCGCCTACAGCGCCGTTACCAAGCCGAAAGAAGGCACAATTCTGACGGTTTTCCGCGTGATGACGGAAAAAGCGTTGGAAATCACTTCCAAACGCCGCAAAGAAGTTAATTTTGAAGACTTTTTCACCAAAGTTATCGCGGCGGGCGAGGACATTTTGAACAAAACGCCGGACATGCTCCCGGTTCTTAAAAAAGCCGGCGTCGTGGACGCGGGCGGAAAAGGTCTTTTGTGCATATTCCAGGGCTACTACAACGCTCTTGCCGGCATCGAAATGCCGGACGTCGTGGAAGACGCCGACGACAAACCGAGCCTCGACGCTTTTGAAAGAATGGTCGAGGACGATCTGGACGAAATCCATTTCGGCTATTGCACCGAATATTTCATCACAAACCTTAAAAAGAAAGTTACTTTGTCCGACATCGACAAGCTTCGCGACTATCTTATGACGATAGGCGACTGCGTTCTGGTTATCGGCGATCTGAGTCTGGTGAAGGTTCACGTTCACACCAACAATCCGGACAGAGCTTTAAACGCCGCCTTGAAACTTGGCGAACTTGACAGGCTCAAGATCGAAAATATGATGGAACAGAACCGTCAGCTCCTCAAAAAGCGCGAGGAAGAGAAGAAACACGTCAAACCCGTCGGCATGGTCAGCGTATGCGCGGGCGAAGGCATGGCGTCGATATTCAAGGATCTGGGCGTGGACTACATCGTCGAAGGCGGTCAGACCATGAACCCTAGCGTTTACGATATTCTCACGGCCATAAACAAGGTCAACGCGGAAAGCGTCATCGTTTTCCCTAACAACAAAAACATCATTCTTGCCGTCGAGCAGGCCAAGGATCTCGCCGAAAAGAAGGTTTATATGATCCCGACCGTCAACTGCCCGCAAGGCATATCCGCAATCGTTGCCTACAATCCGGAGCTTTCCGTTGAGGACAACCTCGGCGATATGACTGCCGCGGCGGACCACGTCAAGTGCGGACAGATCACTCACGCAGTCAGAAACACCAAAATCAACGGCTTCAGCCTCAAAGAAGGCGACATCATCGGCCTTGACGACAAAAAAGTGGTTGCAAAAGGCGCAACCGTTAACGAAACCGTTCAGAAAACCATCGAAAAGCTGCTCGACGACGAAATCGTTTCCATCAACCTCTATTACGGCGAGGACGTAACCGACGAAGAAGCGGAGAGCCTCGTGGAGGAACTGTCGAAAGTTTTCGAAGATCAGGACGTTGCGGCATATCCGGGCGGACAACCTCACTACTATTATCTCGTTTCGTTGGAATAAAAAATGCTACTTGAAGATGTAAAGGGCGTAGGCAAGGCCTCGCTCCAAAAACTGAATAAGCTCGGCATCTTCACAGCAGACGACCTCATCGGGTATCTCCCGAAAAGCTATATTGACCTAACAAAGCCCGTCTCGGTGTATGATGCCGAAGACGGGCAATTTTTACTGCTTAACCTCAAAATCGTCAAGGTAACGGGCATTGCTAAAGTGAAGGGAATGAGCTTTTTCAAGGCCTATGCCGAATGTTTGACGAAGCCTGAAGGGCAGCGCGGTTTGCGGGACAAAAATTCCGCCTTGAAAATCGTTATAACCTGGTTCAATCAGCCTTATCAAAGGGGCAACGTGAAGGTGGGGGACGAGTACTATTTCTTCGGCAAGGTCCGTTTCGACGGCTCGAAGGCAGAGCTTGCCAACCCGCAATTCGAAAGAGCGGACGCCAGAAAAAATCTGGTGGGGATAATGCCGGTTTACAAAACGAGGGGCAGCATCGCGCAGTCCACGTTCAGAAATATGATTAAGTCCGCGCTTAAAAGCTTCACACCGGGAAGCGTCGTTTCGGACGACGTGGTAAAGCGCCATAATCTTCAAAATTTGCAGGAGGCCTACTATTTGGCGCACTTTCCGACAAGCGTTTCCGAGGGCTTTTCTGCACAAAGACGTTTGGCGGTGGAAGATACCGTAAATCTTATCGTTTCCTACCGAATTTTGCAAAAAAACGGCGCAAACAAGCGATATTTTACCTACGATTTGTCGCCGTCGGTGGCAAACGAATTTGTATCGAGCCTTCCTTTCGAGCTGACTTTCAGTCAGAAAAAAGCCCTTTCCGACATCTTTTCGGACCTTGAAGGAAAGGACTATATGAACAGAATTCTGATGGGCGACGTCGGCAGCGGAAAAACCGTGGTGGCGTTTGCGGCCGTGTACTTTGCGATAAAATGCGGCTATCAGGCGGCTTTGATGGCGCCGACGGAAATACTGGCCTCGCAGCATTTCGGAACGGCAAAAAAACTTCTTGAGCCGCTTGGAATCAAAATTGCTTATTTGTCTGGAAGCACTCCTGCCGCCGAGAAAAAAGCCGTCCTGAAAGGCCTTGTAAGCGGCGAAACGGATTTCGTCATCGGAACTCACGCCCTCATTCAAAAAACCGTGAAATTTTTTAACCTCGGCCTCGTGGTTATCGACGAACAGCATAAGTTCGGCGTCAAACAAAAAGCCGAGCTTGCCGAGCGCGCAAAAACTGCCGACGTGCTGACGCTTTCGGCAACGCCGATACCTCGCGCTATGGCGCTTATTCTCTACGAAGACCTGAAGCAGAGCACAATCTACAAGAGAAGCTCGCAATCGGCTGTCAAAACGGCTTTGGTGCCCGACGAGAAGCTTGCGGATATGTACGCATATCTGAAAAAGGAAGCGAAAGACGGCAATCAGTCGTTCGTTGTTTGCCCGAGGATAACCGACAGCGAGGGTATGGATTTATATTCTGCCGAAAACATCTTCGAGGACCTTGAAAACGGCCCGCTTGCAGGCGTTAGGCTTGGGCTTTTGCACGGCAAAATGTCGGCTGCAAAAAAGGACGAGGTTATGCGCGAATTTTCGGAAGGAAAAATCGACGTTCTCGTTTCGACGACGGTTGTGGAGGTAGGCATCGACGTCCCGAACGCAACCAACATGGTGGTTTTGGATAGCGACCGCTTCGGACTGGCCACGCTTCACCAGCTAAGGGGACGCGTCGGCAGAGGAGATAAGGCAGGTTATTGCTTTTTGCACTCCAAAGCTCCGGACGAAAACGAACGCCTTGCCGTGCTTAAAGAAAACGACGACGGCTTCCGCATAGCCGAAATAGACTTTGACATGCGCGGCGGTGGCGACTTTTTGGGCACGCGTCAGTGCGGCGACACCTTCGATTCGAATTACGCAATAAGGATCGACACCGACGTCATCAAAACCGCAAAAAGAGTGGCCGAAGACGTTTACGACAGCGACTTTATGCTGCAAAATATCGACAAGCTTAACATTCAAAAATATGCCGAGATGATAAAGGACGTTGGGCGTTTCTAAAAATTTCGGACTTTTTCAAAAAATAATGCGAAATAGCTTGCATATTTCGGAATTATTTGGTATTATTATATAGCAAATTCGTTGGGAAACCGACGAGCACAAAAGAAATCGGTTTAATATATGCGGGAGTGATTCAGTGGTAGAATGCCACCTTGCCAAGGTGGAAGTCGCGGGTCCGAATCCCGTCTCCCGCTCCAGTGTTAAAGCGATTTCTTTTTTTACGGCACCATAGCCAAGTGGTAAGGCACGGGCCTGCAAAGCCTTGACCCCCAGTTCAAGTCTGGGTGGTGCCTCCAAAAAACAGCGGTCTGTTAGTTTTACGGACCGCTGTTTTTATGCGTCTGGTTACGAACGAAAAAGCTCCGCTTTGGCGGAGCCTTTTTTCAAAGATGTTTGTCGAGTTCGTTTTCGACGTATTCGAATTTTTTGACTTTCGGTTTGCGGTAAATTTTGCCTCTCAAAACGACGGTTTCGGGGCGGCGCAGGGCAGAAATATCTTCCAGCGGATTTTCGGCCACGATCAAAAAGTCTGCCGATTTTCCGACTTCGACGCTGCCGGTTATGTTGTCGATGCCCGCAATCTTTGCGTTGCCGATCGTTGCGGTTTTTAAGGCGAAATCGTTTGAAACTCCTAAATATTTGACGAAATAGCCTAATTCTCGCCACATATCGTAATGCGTGACGAACGGGCAAGCGGTGTCGGTGCCGAGGCCGACGGGCACTCCTGCCGAGAGGCATTTTTTGGCGCAGTCAAGCATGCCTTCAAAAACGACGAGTCCGTTTTTGCGGTGAAGCTCGGTGCCTCCCGAAACTTCCGGTTCGAACATACAGAGAGGGACGGTAGGGGATATCGTCAGAACGTGCGCCGCTTTATGCGCTTTGAAAAGTTCGACGTCCTCGTCGTCCAAAGCAGCGCCGTGTTCGATGGTGTCCACGCCGCCTTTAAGAGCAACCTTCACGCCCAGAGGGCTTTCGACGTGCGCCGCCACCTTGAAACCGAGCTTGTGCGCTTCGTCGCAGCAGGCGGCAACGATTTCGGGACTCATTCTCAAAACGCCGGGTTCGCCCTCTTTTTCGGCGTCCAGAACGCCGCCGGTTATCATAAGCTTAATAAGGTCGGGTTTGGTTCGGGCAATCTTTCTGACGTAATTTCTGCCGTCTTCGGGATCCTTGGCCTCGTATGCGAGAAGCCCCGCCATGTGGCCGCCCTCGACGGACACGGCCATGTTGGACGCTATGACGCGCGGAGCTGCAAGCTTGCCTTTTTCGGATGCGTCGCGGATTTTGCTGTCGATGTCGTCCAGACCGCCGACGGTTCGAATGGTGGTTACGCCCGACATAAGGTCGACTTTTGCGTAGGACGCGCAAAGCTTATAGACGATATATTTAGTGAGCGGATTGCTCATAAGCTTGCGGACGGTTTTTTTGTTTTGTTTTTTGGTGTCCTTCGGCATGCCGGAGCCCGGAAGGTGAACATGCAGGTTGATAAGGCCCGGCATAAGATATTTGCCCTTAAGGTCGATGGTTTTGGTACCTTCGGGGACAGGTACGCTCGTTCCTACGGCGGCGATTTTGCCGTCCTTCACGACGACGGTTGCGTTTTTCAGAACGTCATCCGAGGCGTTTTCCGTGATAACGTTTGCGTTTATGAAAGCATAGTTCTTCATAAAAAACCTCATTTTCTTTTTTGATACCTAATTATACCCCCAAGCGGTCGGTTTTGCAACCGGTTTGGGCGAAACTTTGTTGCGTATCTTCGGAAAAAGCGGTATAATAATAAAAATGCAGGAGGTTTTTATGGCAACTACGAAAGAATATAAAGATTTTGTGCCGGAAGCATTGAGGTCGGTTCCGTCGGTTACGGCAAAACCTATGATGGGCGAGTGGCTGGTTTATTCCGAAGGCGGTTACTACGCCGGCATTTTCGACAATCGGTTTTTGCTTAAAAAGACCGCCGGCAACGCGCGCTACGGGTTTTCGGAAGCTTTGCTGTACGAGGGCGCTAAAATGATATATCTTGTGGACAATCTGGACGACGCGGATTTTTTGAAAGAGATTTCCGCTGTCACCGTCGAAGACCTGAGAAAAAAGAAGAAATAACAAAGCGCCCGAAAAGTCAAACGATAATTGTTGACAAAAACAGTCCGTCGTGCTACAATCATTTTCGTTGTCTGACGAAAAATACGGCAGACAAACTTCCTATGCCGCTGTGGCGGAATGGCAGACGCAAGGGACTTAAAATCCCTCGGTGGCGACACCGTATCGGTTCGAGTCCGATCAGCGGCACCACTTGTATGGGTCTATAAGTATTTTGCTTATAGACCTATATTTTTTATGTTTTCACGCTAAAACTTGGTATTTAAAGCAAAAATTAAGACCTATAATAGCATTTTTACGCTTTTATAAGTCTTTTTTAATGTGTTTTTTTAGAAAATCATCACGACAGATTTTGTCCCACACACTTTAAGTCAATGTGCGGTAAAACTACGCCCTAGAGGGATTTGAACTTATATAAATTGTTCACATACTGCAAAAGAGATTGATTTTTTTGAAATATATGGTATAATAAATTTGCAAATATAAAAATTGGAGGATTTTGGTGAATGAAATGTACTTTTTGTGGGAATGAAAATTTGGTTAAAACTTCTTTTCCGATGGAAAGTTATGGTGATGGTGGTGCATCCGTTTCGAATGATGTTGATGTTTATTTGTGTCTAGATTGTGGGCACTTTGAATTTTTTTCTACTAAAAAGGCAAATAAATATTATGAAGATGCTACTTGGATACGCGATACAGAAAATGAAATTAAAACCTTGTATCATGAATTAGAAGAGTTACAAAATCCTTTAACAGTACAAAAAATCAACGATGAAATTAAAATGGTTGAAACACAACTTAAAAGTTTAGATATCACTATTAGACAACAACAAGAATTGAAGAATTCCTTGTCGGAATTGAAAAGGAAATTACAATTAATTCCAGGAAAAATAAGCCAAATAAAAGAGAAAATTAGGTCTTTAGAAGCTAATTTGAAAACAAAAAAATATAATTTTGAAGTTGGCTATAAGAAAGTATAATTTTGATAATGGCGTAAGGCAATGAAAAGAGCGAATAAGCGAGATTTAATATTGTTGTGGGAAAAGGTTGGTTTTATAGTCAACCTTTCTCAAATGCTAGAATATAATTTGGCAAACATTCTTGCCTTTGATGAAATATTGCGAGAGTTTGAAAGTACAGACTCAATGTTTGTATTCGAATACAATGAGTTTGTTGAACGAGCAAATAATTGGTATAAAGAATTGTCTAAAAGAACTTTTGGTGGTAATTTTAGGAGGGCAAAAGAAATTAAATTTTTCACTAAAGAAAGTGAAGAACTTTTGTCAAAGGCTATTGAAAAACGCAATTTTATTGTGCATAGGCTTTTTAAAGAAGACTTGCAAAAAAACTATCTAGAAACTAATCCAAAATTTTATTTTAATGAGCTAGAAGAAACCATTTCCTTGTTAAATTCTATAAATGAAGGTTTGGTAGAAATATTTAAAAAGCAAAAGCAAGAACATAAATTTATATGGTAAAAAAGTACTTTTAGTCCCACACACATACCCTAAAAACGAGATTTAGTCCCACACATACAAAAAAAAGACGAGATGTTTCTCGTCTTTTTTTGATGCGTGACGGACGAACCGCTGCAAATTTGCAATTTGCAAAGCGGCAAGGCCGCTGATACGGTGCCGTATCGCTGACAACAAGCAAAGCCGACGAAAAGCTGAAGGCCTTTCAGGAGGCGTGCGCAGATGACGCAAAACAATGACAAAATGCGTGAGCATTTGAAGCGTAGCGGTTTTGGTACAAAACGGTCATCGTTTTGCAGACGGCAAGCTTGTAAACAATAGCGTGCGCAGAGGACAGCAAGCCAAAGTTTGCCCGTCAGGGCAAGAATTTTCAAAGCGGCCGCTATTGTTAAACCTAAACAAAAACTAAAAGCAAACTTTTGGGTTTGCTTTTTTTTGTAAACTTCAGATTTTGAAAGACGTGCAGTCGAAATCGTCCCCAAGGTCGTATTCGGCGTAGCTTAAACAGTCGGACGTTTCGTCTGACTGATTTTCGTCTGCGGATGCGCAAGACGTTTCGGCGCACGGAGGAGGAGCGGTTTGTTCGTAACCGGCTACGGGAGGAGAAAGTTGTTCTGGCTGGTTGTCAGTTCGCTTTTTCATTTGGCCTCTGAAAACAAAAAGTGTGCACAACCGAAGTTATGCACACCGAAAATGCAAACTCCGATTGTTGTCACACAAACCATATAGAACAAATTTAAGCTTTGCCCTTACATGTGGATTTTGCATTTTGCCAAATTCGTATGTAAAGACAAAAGGATAAATAACCCCGCAAAAGAGAGCCGATAACGTTCTATATTTAGTTTGTGTGACAAGCATAGTATAACCTATTTTCAGAAAAACTTCAAGCTATTTTGAAAAAAACTCGCGCAAATGTCATATACATTCGTAATAGTTTTTCGTTTAAGCTCAAAACGCACCTGTTGACAAAGAGGCAAAAGGTGCGGTATAATAAAAGTTAACAAGTAATATTGTTAAATAAAAATATAATGATAAGGAATTTGTTTATGCTAAAAATCAAACTTAAAGGCGAGGAGCTTTCCGTTCCGGAGGGAACGAGGGTTATCGACCTTGTAAAAGAAGAAGAAAAATGCAATTATTCGGTATGCCGCATCGGCGCGCAGGTTAAGGAACTCAATTATCGCCTGACCGCGAAGAACGACGGCTCCGCAATCGAGCTTTTGGGGCTTGAAAACATCGAAGGCGGCAAAGCCTACGAAGCAAGCCTGAGGTTTATCACGGCTATGGCTTTTTACAAGCTGTATCCTGAAGTGAAAATCAGATTCAGCTACAACGTTTCGAGGGCGATTTTCTGCCAGGCGGTTGAGGGAGAAGTCAACATGTCCCGCATCGCCGACGAAGTTAAGGCGGAAGTCAGGCGGATAATCAAAGAAAACCTGCCTATCGAACGCGTAACCGTGTCGCTGGACGAAGCGCGCGAAATCTACACTCGTTTCGGCTACGCCGACAAAATGGAAATGCTGAAATATCGTCCCGAAAACACCGTACACCTCTACAAGTGCGGCGGTTTTTACGACTATCTGAACGCCTATATGGTGCCGTCCACGGGTTGCATCAAAAACTATCGCATCACGCCGTACAGCCCGGGGCTTATCATTCAGTATCCGCGCTACGAACTGGGCGCGCAAATCCCTGAATTTGTGGAGGAAAGCACCTACGGCCGCACTCTGCAAAAGATTTATCGCTGGTCGAAAAAGGCGAATCTGCAAACCGTAGCCGACATCAACCGTAAGGTGGAGAACGGCGAAATGCTGGAATTCGTGCAAATGTGCGAAGCAAGGCACAACGATATGCTCGCCGAACTCGGGGATGCCATCGAAAGCGACATCGAAAACATAAGGCTCGTGGGGATTGCAGGGCCAAGCTCCTCCGGCAAAACCACTTTCTGCAACCGCCTCAGAATCGAACTTCTGAGCCGCGGCATAAACCCCGTTATGATTTCCATGGACGATTATTACCTCGAAAAGGCCAAAATCGCCGAAATTCAGAAGGTACCTCTGTCCGAAATCGACCTCGAGCACCTCAACTGCCTGGATATCGAGCAGTTTAACAAAGATCTTTTCGCCCTCATAAACGGCGAAGAAGTTACGCTTCCGTGCTTCAACTTCAAGGCGGGCAAAAGAGAAGTCGGCCGCACGATAAAAGTCGACGAACACAGCCCGATTATCATCGAAGGTATCCATGCTCTCAACGAAAAGCTGACGGCAAGCATTCCGAAGCATCAAAAATTTAAAATTTTCATTGCGCCACAGGCACAAATAAACATCGACAACCATTCTCCTTTGAACATCACCGATCTGAGGCTGATAAGAAGAATAGTCAGAGATATGAAGTTCAGGGGTAGCCCTGCCGCAGCCACCATCGACATGTGGCAATCGGTCAGAAGCGGCGAATTCAGGTGGATTTACCCGAATCAGGAAGGCGCGGACTACGTCTTCAATTCCAGCTTGTACTATGAGCTGTGCGTACTTCGTACGCAAGCGTTGCCTGCGCTTAAGGAAATCAAGGACACCGATCCGCAATATCTGGTTGCAAACCGCCTCATCAAGTATCTTAAATACTTCAAGCCTATCGAGGACGAATCACTCATACCTTGCAACTCACTGATGCGCGAGTTTATCGGCGGTAGCTGCTTTAACGTTTAACAATCGAAATACCAAACGGCGGAACGACCTTCCGCCGTTTATTCTGCTTGCAAAGCGAGCGCAATTATGCTATAATCAAAAAAAATTTTGAGGCGAAAAATGAAATACAAACGAGTGATATGGGATTGGAACGGCACGCTTTTGGACGATTTCGACATAAGCATCGACGCCATAAACGAAATGTTCGAGGAGCGCGGTATGCCGAAGTTCAAGGACAAGGAAGACTATCTTAAGCATTTTTGTTTTCCGATTGAAAAGTACTACAAAAACGTCGGCTTCGATTTTTCGAAGGAACCGTATCCTGTTCTCGCGCACGAGTTCATCGACAAATACAATCAAAAACTGGTTTCCTGCGGCCTCGTTAAGGGCATAAGAGAAGTGCTGGAAGCGTTTAAGGACGCAGGGATAAAACAGATGATTTTGTCCGCCTGCGAGCAGAATATGCTTGACAAAGACATATGCCGTTTCGGCCTCGGAAAGTATTTCGACGCAGTGCTCGGTGGCGGCGACATCTATGCAAAAGGCAAGGTTGAGCGCGCTTTAGAGTGGATTTCTGACAGCAAAACCGACATTTCCGACACATTGTTCGTCGGCGACACCCTTCACGACTACGACACGGCCAAAGCCATCGGTGCCGACGTTTTGCTTGTTACTTACGGCCACTCCGACCGCACAAGACTTTCCGCCACCGGTCAAACCGTGGTGGACACCCCGGAAGAAATCAAAGATTTCGTTTTTTCGGAAAAATAACGTCAAAATTTTTTGCGTGGCGTTTTGCCACGCTTTTTTAGTTGATACATCCGAAATTTTGAGGTATAATCTTTTATATGCTTATATCGCTTAACAACTTAACCTTCGGTTACGACGACGTAACCGTTCTCGAAGACGTCGACGTTACGGTGAACGAAAACGACCGCATAGGCCTCGTCGGCGTCAACGGATCGGGAAAGAGCACGCTTATAAAGCTGATGCTCGGGTTTTTGCATGCGGACGAGGGCGAAGTTCTGAAAAAAAGCGAACTGTCGGTCGGATATCTGCCGCAGAACGCCGCTATGGACAGCGAGCTTACCGTCGAAAACGAAGCTTATTCCGTTTTTTCCGAGGTGCTTGAGGCAGGTGACAGAATGGAAGTTTTGGCAAATGAAATGGCCGCTCTGCCGCACGACGGCACGGAGTATCGCATAAAGAGCGCGGAATACGAAAAAGTTTCCGACTTTTTCAGGGCAAAGGACGGATACCTGGTTACTACAAAAGTCAAAACCGTGCTGAACGGCATGGGCTTTTCGGGCAAATACGATCAGGTGGTGTCCACGCTTTCTGGCGGCGAAAAAACGCGGCTTGCGCTTTCAAAGCTGCTGCTGAAGAATCCCGAGCTTCTCGTTTTGGACGAACCTACCAACCATCTGGACTACGACACCTTGGAATGGCTTGAGAAATATCTTTCGGAATCTAAGGGCGCTATTCTCGTCGTTTCGCACGACAGGCGGTTTTTGGATAAAACCGTGAACGTGATTTGGGATCTTACGGAAAAAACCGTGTCGTCCTATCGCGGAAACTACACGAAATTCAAGCAGTTAAAGGCCGAACGCTACGAAAGGTGGCAAAAAGAGTACAAAATTCAGCAGGAAAAACTCAGGCGTATGCAGGACTACGTTGACAGAAACCTGGTCCGCGCCACCACCTCCAAAAGCGCTAAAAGTCGCATACATCAGATGGCCAACATGGACATAATCGAAAAACCGGTCGTCTACGTCAAGCCGCCTCGTTTCAAGTTCGACTATGCGCAAAAGCCCGCAAAGCTCGTGCTTAAGGTGGACGATTTGTCTCTGGGACTTGATGGCAACTCGCTTCTGGAGCACTGTTCGTTTACGGTGGAAAAGGGCGAAAGAGTGGCCGTCGTCGGCGCAAACGGCACGGGAAAATCGACGCTTATCAAGCGCCTCGTCAAAAGCTTTTCGGAACCTGAAAGAAGCGTCGTTTTCGGGCAGGGCACAAAGGTTGCCTACTACGATCAGGAAGCGGCCGTTTTAGACGGCGAAAACACCGTGCTGACGGAGCTTTGGTCGCGCCATATTTCGTGGTCGCAGACGGAAGTAAGAAACCTGCTCGGCATGGTTCTTATGGGATCCGACGTAGACGTTCAGAAGAAAGTCAAAAACCTTTCGGGCGGTGAAAAAGCGCGGTTGATGTTTGCCGTTATGATGGCCGAAAAGGCCAACGTGCTGATTTTGGACGAGCCGACGAACCACTTGGATTTGCAGGCAAGGGAAGCCTTGGAAGACGCTCTTTCGGAGTTTGACGGCACGCTTATATTCGTTTCGCACGACAGGTATTTTCTGGACAAACTGGCAAAGCGGTATCTTAAGATTTCGGACAAAAATCTGGTTGATTTTCGCGGGACTTTCGACGAATTTTCGGAGGCCGAAAAGCGCGCCAAAGAAGAAATAGCCGCCGCAAAATCGGCGGAAAAAACCCAAAAAACCGCTGCTTCGGAACGCCCCGAAAAGGCCTACAGAAGCAAAGCCGACAGATCCTTGGAAGTTAAGAAAAAAGCGGAAATCGCCGCCCTCGAGGGCCGAATAAAAGAGCTTGAAGACAGGGAAAAGGAAATCGTTTCGGAAATGGAAAAATGCGCGTCGGACTACAAAAAACTTATGGAGCTGAGCGCCGAGGCGGAAACGGTTAAGGCCGAATGCGAACGGCTTTTCGACAAATGGACGGAGCTTACGATATGAAAAAATATTTAACCAAAAACAAGGTTTACACCTACAAAGACGCCACCGTTTACGAAGTCTTCGAAGTGAAGATTTCGGGGCTGACGGAAATTGAAGAAAAGATGTTTTCGGCGTTCGAATTTGCGGAGTATTCGCAGTTTTTCGGGGCGGAAGACATGGCACAAATCGCCGCCGGCACCGACGACGAATTGTCCGCCGTTTGCCGTCTGGCTTTTCAGAACGCAAAAGCAAACGTTTCGGTAACGACGGTTTATATGACGAAAACGGAGCATAAAGCTCTGCTTTCGGAATTTGTGGGCCAAATCGAATTTTCTCCCGAACACTCGGGAAAGCTTGGTGAAGTGCGTTTTTCGGCGACCTCGGACGGAGGCGAAGACCTGACGTTTACGGTAACTTGCGGAAAAGCGGGTTGTTCTTCCGCGCTTGCCGCAATTTTGTCCGTTTACGCAAAATCCGCCGACACTGCTTATGCAAAAGCGAACGCTCTTTCAAAAGCGGTTTCGTGCCCGGCGATTGCAAGGCCTTCTTGCCGCGACTTTTCGGTTTTCGTGTCCGACGGCTCTTTGGACTGCGATGCGCTTTCCGTCGGCTTTGAAACTTCGAAATTCGAAAGAGATTTTTCGGTGAATCCGAAATTCAAAACGCTTTTGGAGGCCGACGTCAGAAAGGCCGCAATCCTTGCGCTTTCGGACAAAAATACGGGTGTTTGCGCGGAGCTTCAAAAATCGTTTGCGTCGCTCGAGAAGGGATATTCCGCATTTTGCGGGAAAGGGCAAACGGTGCCGTCTGGCGCAGTGAAATTCGAAAAAAGCGGAAGAGAATTTTTGCTTTCGGCAGACAATCGTTACGACGCCGAATATAACGCCGTTCTCGCTTTGGAGAACGCGGTTTTTGCGGGCGCGGATTTGGCCTGTGAAGCAAAACTTTTCGCATCGCCCGCCGCAAAAAATCTTGCGGAAGAACTTGGCATAGGTTTTTCGGAAATCGGCGCGGATTTTGCCGCAATGGTTGCAAAAACTTCTCCCGAAAAAAAGCGCGCGGAAAGCTTTTTTGTAAGTTCCAAGCTCTATCTTCTGCATCTTCCGAGGACCGAAGATAAAACCCCTGATTTCAAAAGCTTTTCGATGATTTTGAAATCGGTTGCCGAAGCAATGGACAAAGGCGAAATTTTTGCCGCAAGAATGGTTGCGGACGGCGGCGCCGCGGTGTCGGCGATAATCGGCGCAATGGCGGAAGGGAAAGGCGTTTATTTCAAAAATTCCGCGCCCGAACTTTTTGCGCCGTTTTACGGAGACGTAATAATCTCCGCGCCTAAAAAACCGAATTTCGCCGCCCTCGAAATCGGCGAGGTCATAGACAACCCGCAAGTGATTTTCGGCGACGACGTCGTCAGCATGGAAATTGCAAAAGCCGCATACGAGCTGTACTGGAAAAAGTTCTATCCGAAATGCGATTTTTCCGCCGACGTTTTAAGGACCGAAGGGATGGGCTTCAGCAACAAATCGGTTTATATCGGAAAACCCGTCAAGGCGAAGGTTGCCGTGCCGTATTTTTCGGACGCGTCGGAGGTAAAAGATCTTTATGAAGGTTTTTTGGCCGCAAAAGGGAAACCAGAGCTTATCAGAATGTCCGCTTTAGACAAAACCGAGCTTTCCGCTTCGCTCAAAAATTTTGCGAAACAGGTGGCGGCAAGCCAGATATTGTGTTTTTCGTCGGAAAAGGTGGCGGCGCTTCTTGTCAACGAACGCGTGCGAGATGCGGTTATGCAGATGCTTGACGCGGGAGGTTTGATTCTCGGCGTCGGCGGAGGCTTTTCGGCTCTCGTTAAGTCGGGATTGCTTCCGTTTGAGAAGCTGACGCTTCCTAAAATGAACCCGATCAAAATTCTGCCGGCCGAAAGAGAATGTCAGAACAGCCTTGCCAAGGTGAAAATTTCCGGCAATCTGTCGCCGTGGTTCAACCGCGAAGTGGTGGGCGACGTTTTTTCCGCCGCGGTTTTCAGAGACGCCGTGAAAGTCGAAATGACGGCAGAGGACTATTCCTCGCTTATGGCCGACGGACTCGTCGCAACGCAGTTTGTGGACGCAAACGGCATGGCGGCTTCCGATTATCCCGACAATCCTACGGGAAGCTTCAACGCCGTCGAGGGGCTTACGTCGCCCGACGGAAGGATCCTCGGTCGCATTTGCCATATCCCCGCAAATCTTGACGTGAAAGGCGAGTGCTTCGAAACGAAAATTTACGAAGCCGGCATAAAATATTTCAAATAACAACGATTTTTCACCCGACCGAAAGCGGTCGGGCTTTTTTTTGCATATTTCGGTTTTTTCGGGAATAGGATTTACAAAAGCCCTCGGCCGACAAAAGGCGGCAAAAACACGCTCTTTTCGACAACAACCGATGCGCTTTTCAAAATTTTTGGTTGTAGAATTTGAGGTAACCGCTATGATTTGGGTGATAAAAAAAAGACAGATTCTGACGGCGCTTGCGCTTTTGACGCTGACGGTTGCGCTATCGGCGGCGTGCGCTTTCGGAGGAGTCGTCGAAGCCGTTTCGGGAAAGAAGCGTAAGCTCCCCGTTTACGGCGTGGAAACGGACGAAAAAGTCGTGGCGTTGACTTTCGACGCGGCTTGGGGCGCGGATAAAACGGCGGGCATCGTGAAAACGCTGAACGATTTCGGCGCGGACGCAACCTTCTTTCTGGTGGGGTTCTGGATTGACGCGTTTCCGAAAGAAACGGTGATGATAAGGGAAAACGGTTTCGAAATCGGAAATCACAGCGACCACCATCTGGAGATGAGCAAGCTTTCGGCGGAAAAAATCGAGGAAGAAATTCTGTCGGTCAACCGCCGAATCGAGGAGCTTACCGGCTGCACCCCCAAGTTCTTCCGCCCGCCGTTCGGCGACTACAACGACAGACTGGTCGAAGGCGTGGAAAAGCAGGGTATGATCGCCGTGCAGTGGAGCGTGGACAGTCTGGACTGGAAAGGTCTTTCCGCAGAAGCAATCGCAACCCGAGTGCTTAAAGGCGCGAAAAACGGCTCGATCATTCTGTTTCACAACAACAGCGACAACATCCTCGGAGCGTTGCCTCTGGTGCTTACGGCGCTGAAAAACAAGGGCTACAAATTCGTCAAACTGTCCGAGTTGGTCTATACGGAAAACTACGTCATAGGCCCCGACGGAACACAGCGGTTAAACAAAGTTTAGTGGAGGAATTTATGAACTACAACGAGATGGCAAACAACAAAGCGTACCTTAGGGGAGCGGTGGTGGCAAAACCGCAGTTCTCGCACGAAGTTATGGGGGAAGGGTTTTACGAATTCACTTTGGCAATATCGAGATTGTCGGGCGAAGAAGATATGATACCCGTTACGATAAGCGAAAGGATAATGAAAGACGCCGATTTGTCGGTGGGATCGGTGGTTACGGTTGCGGGGCAGTTCAGAAGTTACAACAAACCAGAGGACGGCAGAAGCAAGCTTATGCTTACGGTTTTTGCCAGAGAGCTTCCCGAAAACGACTACTCCAAAAATCCGAACGTCATCGAACTCGTCGGTTACGTTTGCAAAAAACCGGTTTACAGGACGACGCCTTTCAGGCGTGAAATATGCGACGTTTTGCTTGCGATAAACCGCGCGTACAACAAAAGCGATTATATCCCGATGATTTGCTGGGGCAGAAACGCGCGCTTTGCGGGTGATTTTGCGGTCGGGCAAAAGGTTGCGGTTACGGGCCGCATTCAAAGTCGAAACTACACCAAAATGCAGGGTGAAGAACAGGTTCTCAAAACCGCGTTCGAGGTTTCGGCGGCAAAAATCGAGGCAGTGGACGAGGAACCGACGAAAGTAAGCGCGGAAGTCGGTTTTTAGGTGCCTTAATATATGTTACCTTCTGTGAAAGCGGCGAGCCGAGTCGGCTCGCCCTTTCAATTTGAAAGTATTTTGAAAAAAGACGTCTTTTTCGGGCAGAAATTGAAAGTTAAACTTGATTTTTGGCAAATAATGTGTTATCATGTTTTATTATAGAAATAACCACAAACGTTCGCCGTTTCGGGCGAAAAAGGGAGGAAACATGGCATTCTGGAACGAAAATTCGGACGAAAGACGTCGCAGAGAAGATGACAACTCGTCGCAAAACGACAGGCGAGGCGGCTTTTCTTTTAACGAAGGCAACAGCTTTGACGAGCGCTATTCGAGAGGCGAATTCGGCGATTCTTCCGAAGATAGGGAAAGAGGCAGAGATCGCGGCTACAGAGGCTACGGCAGAAGGCTGGACGACATTCAGCCGATAAGGGAGGATCTGACGGGCGATTTGCCGCCTATCGGCAACCCTGCTTCCGTGCAGCCGAGGTATTACTCAAACCCAAACGTTCCGCCGAAGGCTCCTTCTTCCTATCCCGTTTCGGGCGGCTATGCGCCGCAACCGCAACGCCCCGCAGGGCCGCAGGGCGGCATGAACGGAGTGCCGATGCAGGGCCTCGGCTCTAACGTGCTTATCTACAGTCCTAAAACCTACGCCGACGTGCAAACCCTCATCGACCACCTCAAACGCCACGAACCCGTCATCATCGACTTCGGCAAAATCGGCGGCGACGGCGCGCAGAGAATAGTTGACTTTATGAGCGGCGCAATCTACGCCCTCAGCGGCAATATGCAGCGTATCAGCAAAACGATTTTCCTTCTCACGCCGGCAGGCGTCAACATCACCGTTCCGGTCGACCAGATTCGCAGGGACGTAGAGGACAAAAGATAATGTTTTTGTACGAAATCATCGTTCTGGTGCTTATCGTTGCGGCAGACATAGCCTCCAAATACGCCGTAGTTTCGGCTTTGGGCGTGTCGAACGGGGTGGCCGAACGCACCATAACGGTCATAAAAGGAGTGTTGGAATTTCGGTACTCCGAAAATACGGGCGGCGCATGGAGCATGCTCAGCGACAACACGGTTTTGCTGACCGTGTTTTCCGCGGTTTGCTCCGTAGGGCTTATCGTCTATTTGTTTTTCATCAAAAAGGAATCCAAGCTTTTGCGGCTCGGCATAGTGTTTTTCGCGGCGGGCGGCTTGGGAAACGTGTACGACAGAATAGTTTTCGGTTACGTCAGAGATTTCATTTCTACGGTGTTTATGGATTTTCCGATTTTCAACGTCGCGGACAGCTTCATAACCGTGGGCGCGGCGCTCGTCATAATTTCGCTCGTTATTTCGCTGATTAAAGAGGGCAAGGCCGAAAAAATCAAAGAACAAACGGAAAATTCTGCCGAAAAAACGTCAAACGACGAGGGGAACGACTGATGGAGCGGCTTTTTTTCGTTGCGGAAAAAGAGGACGCGGGAAAGCGCGTCGACGTGTTTCTGGCCGAAAACGTCACGGGACTTACTAGAAGCCGCATAAAAAATATGCTTGAGGAAGGCCTCGTCAAAGTGGGCGGCAAAACCGTTACGAAGTCGGGCTACGCCATAAAATACGACGACGAAGTGGAAATCGAAATACCCGACGCAAAACCGCTTGACGCAAAAGCCGAGGACATTCCCGTCGAAATAGTTTACGAGGACGATCAGCTTGCCGTCGTAAACAAAGCGCAGGGCATGGTGGTGCATCCCGCAAACGGCAACGAAAGCGGCACTCTCGTGAACGCGTTGCTTTTCAGGCTCGACTCTTTAAGCGGCATAAACGGAGTGGCAAGGCCCGGCATAGTTCACCGCATAGACAAGGACACTTCGGGGCTTTTGGTGGTTGCAAAAACCGACGAAGCGCACAAAAATCTTGCCAAACAGATTGCGGAAAAGAGCGCAAAAAGGCAATACGTCGCGCTTGTGGACGGCAATATAAAAGAGGACGAGGGAATCGTCGACAAGCCGATCGCAAGGTCAACGCAGGATCGCAAAAAAATGGCCGTTCAAGAGGGCGGCAGAAGGGCGGTTACCGAGTGGAAAGTGCTGGAGCGTTTCGGCAAATACACGCTTATGGAGTTTAATCTGCAAACCGGCCGCACGCATCAGATAAGGGTTCACGCAAAGTTTCTGCATCATCCGGTAACGGGCGATCCGGTGTACGGCGGGAGCAACGAGTTTGGCCTTAAAGGGCAGCTTCTTCACGCTTATAAACTGACTTTCACGCATCCTACGACAGGAGAAACGATGACGTTTACCGCGCCACTTCCCGATTATTTCGAGAAGGTTCTGGAAAAACTTCGGAAAACTCAAAAATAAACGACGAAATCTAAAAACCGCCGAAAACGGCGGGGTTTTTTTTTTTTTTATTTTTAAAAT
>ERZ780079.180-NODE-180-length-32608-cov-12.283_pt1 | contig 32608 bp, 26 predicted proteins | sample MGYA00511087_ERZ780079 | MGnify/ENA primary metagenome ERZ780079 (study PRJEB29588, sample SAMEA2142583) | human gut metagenome | biome: human gut; feature: human-associated habitat; material: faeces | place: Denmark | collected 2008/2010 ... | reverse complement strand
AGGTGTCGGCAAGCGGCAAGGAAACGCTTATAGGCATCGGCTCGGTGCCTACCGGCTGGCTTTATACAGAGAATCTGTACAAGGCGGAAATCACGGAAAGCAATGACACAACGCAGAAATTCGCTGTAGGCGATAAGGTCAAGGTGAATTACGGTGCAAAGACGTATAACGGCGGTTCGCTTGCACTGTTTGTTTATACCAATGTGTACGAGGTTATGCAGGCAGGCTCGGGTGACAGAGAGGACTATATCGTCATCGGTCAGGGCGGGCAGGTCACTGCGGCGGTAAAGGCAAAAGATTTAAAGAAGGTTTAATAAACGGTTATCCCCCGGCGGAGCAAAAAGGCTCTGTCGGGGGATTTTTTGTTTTAATGATAGTTATGAGGCTAACTTGACATCCCTTTTGACACCCATACCATTAGGATGCACTGTTGAAAACTTGATAGGTCGGGCACGTAAAACTGACCGTTTTCTGACCGTTTTCTCGATTTTTTATGTTTTTTACGCTCTGCAACAACAAAATATTAAAGTAGCATAAACCGCTTAGTAATGCGAATTTATAGAACATAACTTAAATATCGCAAAACATAACAAAACGGTATTTTCAAATCCCGCTATCCCAGCCATGCGTAAATCCTCTCTGTCACTGCGATTGAGGGGGTTTTTCTTTTGGGGATTTGGTGGGCTAGGTGGGATTATGCATTATAATTCTGTTGTTAACAAATCCTATCCGTCCTATTAAGTGGAAAACTTTGCTTTTTTGTAACGCATTATTAAAACCAACAATCATAAATCAAAATCAAAATTGAAAGCAGTTGACAAGAGGAATTTATTATGCTATAATATTTAAGCTGTATTCAGATAATTGCAGTATCGAGGTGTAGCGCAGGTGGTAGCGCGCCTGCTTTGGGCAAAAAACGTGAGCGCTGCCGGTGGCAGAAAAAGCGAGCGTTTTTAGGCGCAGCGGTCGGAATGTCGAGGCTCATTATTGAGCCGAAGAGATTACGGGAACCGCAAGAGGGCGGACAAAGCAGGGAAGAAAACAGAGATATAAGAAAAAAGTTGATATAAAAATATCGAGGTGTAGCGCAGGTGGTAGCGCGCCTGCTTTGGGCAAAAAACGTGAGCGCTGCCGGTGGCAGAAAAAGCGAGCGTTTTTAGGCGCAGCGGTCGGAATGTCGAGGCTCATTATTGAGCCGAAGAGATTACGGGAACCGCAAGAGGGCGGACAAAGCAGGGAAGAAAACAGAGATATAAGAAAAAATGTTGATATAAAAATATCGAGGTGTAGCGCAGGTGGTAGCGCGCCTGCTTTGGGAGCAGGATGCCGCAGGTTCGAGTCCTGTCACCTCGACCATAACAGGACACCAATTTTGATACAATGCGTATCTTGATTGGTGTCCTTTTTCTTTTTGCGAAATCCCTTATATAATGGGCTTTTCCAACACAATTTAACGAAAGAAGGCTCTGCGGCGACTGAAAAACGGTCACAGCGGAGCCCTTTCTATTTTTTACCTTTATACTATTTAACGAAAGGTCGTAAGTGTGTGCATTTTCGGCAAGGGGGTGTGCACTTTTTAATTATTCCTAAAAATAACAAAAAGCCGCAAGGCTTGCTCATTAAAATTTGAGCAGTCCTGCGGCTCTGTTATTTTACTGTTCTAACCTTAGTGCCGCTTCCATAAACATCTACTTTTAACCCATTACAGCAACATCTGCATATATTAAAATTCAATCTGTGGTTCAGAACTGTGAAATTTAGCCACTAACAATATATAAAGTTGGGGTGATAAGTATCAAAGCTTTTCAGAAGTAAGTTTGACGCAGAATGTTTAAGATTTACGCCAACTGAAAAGCCACTATACCCACGATGCAGATAATACTTCCGATTAAATTGAGCCGTGAACGCTTTTCTCTGCGGATCAGACCTATCACAAAAAGCGTTACAAGGATCATCGGCTGAATGAATGAGTAATTTGCAAGGCTTATAGATATAACCGCATTTTCAAGCAACATTCCGAGCGTATTGGGAATTCTGGCAAGCACTACCTTAACAACGCCGCTTCGATTATTCTTAATAAGTTCCCTGATATGAACTCTCGGCAGCATTATCAGCGAAATTATCACCATAGCCGGAAGAAGCTGCATTGTTGATGAAGCATACGGAGAGAAACTCCTTATAACCAGCCCATACCCATATTTTGAAACAAGATACAGTACCAATGGCAGAATTATCTGTTTATAGTTTACGCCGCCTTTGGATGACCTTGCAATAAATACAAGGCCTGCAGCTGTTGCAAATATACAAATCAGTTTGATAATATTGAGTTCAGACCCGAAAAGAATATCAGTGAAATAAGACGCAAACAGGGTTATCCCGAGCCACGCTTTCAGCTCAAAAGCAGAAAGCTGTTTCAGCACCCGTGCGCTCATCTGGAATTCAAGCATTTTGCACACCACAACCAGCAATATCGATAAAAACGATTGCCAAGTCAAGCTGAAACTTAAATTCTGAAACGGCAGACTTAAAGCAAGGAACACCGACATCGACGAGCACATCAGGAATGTAAATTCATCGCCGGAGAAGTTGGCTTTGGCAGCGGCGTATTTATCATTCAGCGAGCATATTGTATAGCAGGCTGTCACAGCGAGCATCAGAATAACAACGTTCATAATTGACCTCTATTATGATAAATAAAAACATACAGACACGTTTATTTGCCTGTCCAGAATGCATAGTCGGTTCTTGATGTTCCGTCGCTGAAATATGCTTTAGCACATATCTTGTTTTTCGTGCCGGGTTTTATCTTTATATTTTTCCACACGAAAACAGTGTTTTCGTCATCGGGAAGTTCGCACCGGGATATTCTGCCGTACGAAACATCATTTATACAAAGCTCCACTGCGTCCGCATTTGAATATACCTTTACAAAAGGCACATCACAAGCTCTGAATTCATGCCTGCGTTCAGTTATATAAACGGTTTTTTCGCTGCTCCATACGGACTTGTAAAAGAAATATACGTCCTTGGGAATACGCTCCCTTGTGCAAAGTCCCTTGTCGTTGAGCGACTTTGTATCTCCCTCTGTTCGCCCGTAGGACGCAAAATCGAACATACACCATATAAATTCAGCCCACAGGTACTTTCTGACCGAGAATTGTTTCCACAATATCTCATGTAGCTGCGACTGATAGTTCTCATAATGCCGTACTCCGACAGGGTCTATGTCACTTTCCCAATCTACATTGTCCTTGTGCTGCGAAATTGCCCCACCGCCGCCGTATTCGGAAAGGCAGACAGGGCGCTTTTCCTTTTCGTTATGGTATAGATCAAGCCATTCGCCGAAATTCTCCGCACTGCCGGCCTCCTTATACCAGCCAAAATAACGGTTATACCCGACCACATCGGCAGGAAGCTCCAGAAATCTGCCGTAAAACTGATTGTCTGCAAAGGTTTTCAGCCTTGTATCATCCTCTTTGCAAGCAATTTCATAAAGCTCGCTGTAAAGCCCGAATATTTCATCGGTCATCTGGTGAAGTTCGTTGGACAATCCCCAGACAATAACTGACGGGTGATTGTAATTCTGCCTGATAAGCTCACGAAGCTGCTGTTTTGCGTTATCTCCAAAGCCGTCTGAAATGACATGAGCATCGCTTTCATCGGCAGACATTTTATTGATTATGCCTATCTCCGTCCATACGCACAGACCCAGCCTGTCGCATAATGAATATTCGTGGTCACAATGCTGGTAGTGAGCCATTCTTACAGCGGTACAGCCCATGTCACGAATGATATGATAATCCCGCTCACGCTGAGCGTCAGTCATTGCCCAGCCGGATTCGTAACTGTCCTGGTGGTAGTTCACCCCATGGAGCGGATATGGCTTGCCGTTGAGGAAAAAGCCGTTATCGGCATCTATGCGGTACGAGCGTATTCCGAATTCCTGTTCAATGCTATCGACGGGTTTCCCGTTGCAGAATAAGGTTATCTTTGCACGATAAAGAGCGGGAGAGTTTACTCCGTCCCAGAGTTTCGGGCAGTTGATTTTTCCCGAAAGCGTTATCCTGTCTTTGTCCGCTCTGCCGAAAAGCTCCGTTACAGGCTTTCCCTGCGGATCAAATATCACAGCCTTAGCCTCTGCGGTTTCGGCTTTATCAAGCTTGACAAGTATGCCTATATCCGCAGATGTTTCTGAAATATTCCGTGGGGTTATATATACTCCGCAGGAGCCGCTGTCGTTCAGAGCAATATGAACAGGCTCGACTGCAATAAGCTTTACACCCCTGTACAAGCCGCCCATTTTTGTGAAATCGCCATTGTCGGTTATCGGCGCAATATAATCGGTGGGAGCATTCGATACGATAACAGCTATCAGATTGTCTTTGTCCGGGTATATATAGTCCGTAATATCAAATCTGAATGCTGAATACCCTCCGCTGTGCTCTCCTGCAAACCTGCCGTTGATATAGACTTCCGCAACAGTATTAGCACCTTCAAATTCCAGATAGAGTTCTTTTCCGCTGCATTCTTCAAAACTCAGCGCAAGGTTTCTGCGGTAGCATACAGTTCCACGGTAGTAGTTTTCTCCGTCGGCAACTGTCATTCTGCCTGTGCTGTCTTCGGAATTGTATGTATGCGGCAGTACAACAGGCTGCCATGATGTATCTTCATATTCGGGAGAGATAGCATAATCTTTCGATATATTCATTCCTACCGGAAGCTTTGTGAATCTCCAGAAATCGTTTAGTTCCCTGACTGTTCTCAAAAAAATCACCCCTTCGTATTTTAATAGATTATAACGCTTATTGACAAACAAGTCAATGAATGATATTATTAAGATATAACGATTTTAGCTCAGGCGGTGAATTAATTTTGAAATTCTACGATTATCCGATAATCAGTAAAGAAGGCAGTCTTCCTGTCTTTTTGGTGAGCGTAGGGTTGAACGAATGGCAGTATCATGTAATCTGCGGCAATGGTGACAATTATGCCAAGGCTCTTTATTGTACAAAAGGAAGCGGCGTACTTATAATAAACGGGGAGAAACATATAATAAATCCGTACACCGCATTCTTTATCCCTGCCGGCTGTCCGCATGAGTATTATTCAACGGACGAATCCTGGGATACGCATTGGATAAAACCGTCAGGAAAATCCTGCACCGATATGCTTAAAGCACTCGGCTTCGACAAGCCGAAAATCTTCCCTCTTCCAAAGGAAGAAATTACATATCTTGATCACTGCTTCAGATGTATGCACGAGGCACTCCTGTCTGACAAGGTTGACGGAAATTTCAGAGCGTCGGGCTATCTGTACAGCTTTTTTATTGAATTGAGCCGTCTTGCAACGAAAGGAAAAGGCAGTGTACAAATCACCCCTGCGGTAACGAAGGCGATCGCTTATATTGATGAGAATTATATGAAACAGCCAGGTCTTGAATCCATAAGTAAAGCAGCAGGCGTTTCTTCGCAGCATCTGTGCAGATTATTCAGACAGACCCTGAACTGTCGACCGATGGAATACATCACAAAGCGTAAGATACAGGCGGCTAAAATGCTTCTGGCGGAAACACAGAAAACTGTCGAGCAGATAGCTGAAGAAACAGGCTTCTGTGACAGCAGTTATTTTTGCAAGATTTTTAAAAGGTTTGAGAGTATTACTCCGTCGCAGTTCAGAAATGCAGAACAGGTTCTATGAAATTTGTAAATTGACAGCCGGCATCGTATGAAAAACAAAAAGGCATCACGTTTTGATACATGGTGCCTTTTTTTCTGTTGTAGCTTTGCATAAACCTGCCGGATACGATCAGTTATTTTTACGTCCGGCTCTGTTCAGCAGCAGGAGCGATACCATAAGTATCAAGGGAAATGCACAGCCCGAAAGCATACCTTTCTGCATATCATTACCTGCATTCTGGGTGATATTTCCTACAATAGCAGGACCGAGTGCTCCGCCGAGGTCGCCTGCCATGGCGAGAAGTGCAAACATTGCAGTACCGCCGGTGGATATTTTGCCTGAGCAGATGCTAATAGATCCGGGCCACATGATACCTACCGAGAATCCGCACATTATGCAGCCGAGAAGACCGATTACAGGTATTCCCGACAGGGAGGCGGTGATATAACAGATCAGACACAGCATTGCCGAGCCTATCATAAATTTCATAAGATCGAGCTTTTCGCCGTACTTTCCGTAGAGTGTACGGCTTATGCCCATTGTCACCGCAAACATACACGGTCCGGCAATATCTCCGACTGACTTAGTCAGTCCGAGAGCGGATTCTGCAAATGCCGACGCCCACTGCGCCATTGAAAGCTCCGAGGCTCCCGCACATACCATAAGCAGTATTGCAAGCCAGAACAGCGGTACTCTGAGCAGGTCACGGATACGCATACCCTTGCCGTCCTCGACAGGATGTTCAATTGGACATACTGAAAAATTGTATATGTTCACAAGTGGAATTATCGCCCAGATACAAGAGAGCCACTTCCAGTTTTCTATGCCGAAAACAGTAAAAAACAGTGTTGAAATGAGTATAACTCCGACCGAACCCCAGCAGTAGAATGAATGCAGCAGGCTCATTGCGGCTTCTTTATGCTCAAACGGGCAGGCTTCAACTATCGGACTTACAAGCACCTCGGTAAGACCGCTTCCCATTGCATATATGATTGTGCTTACGATTATTCCTGTGAACGGGTCGGGAAGCAGTTCAGGCAAAAAGGCAAGTCCGATAAGTCCCAGTGCCGAAAAAGCCTGTGAACCGATAACGCATTTCCGATAGCCGATTTTGTCGGCGAAACGTGCGCACAGCACATCTATGATAAGCTGAGTAACAAAAAACACCGACGAGATAAGGGCGATTTTTCCAAGCGGGATACCATAGCCGTTGTGAAATGTGAGAAATAGAAGCGGGGCGAAATTAGCCGCTATTGCCTGTGTGATGAATCCAAGATAGCAGGATATAAGTGTTTTTCTGTAATTCACAGCCATATTGACAAACTCCTTGACGATTGATATAATCAGATTATATAGCAAACATCATAACATTTCAATGCACAAAATCACATTTTTATTACACAATATCGTAAATCAGGTGAGAATATGAGTGATGAAATCAAAAAGGACAGGATAATAACGGATGAAACCTTACGCGAAACTGCAAGTCACGGCAGCGAAGAATATCCCTTCTGCTACTATTATGAGGACATCTGGGATTTCGACTTTCACTGTATCGACTGGCACTGGCACCCGGAGGTCGAATTTGTTTATGTACAGCAGGGCAAGGCTGATTTTCTGGTGGGCGGAAACAGGTATGTTCTCAGCTCCGGCGATGGAATCTTTATAAACTCTCAGGTGATACACAGGTTTGAAGCCACGGACAGCGCCATCATTCCTAACATTGTTTTTTCACCTGTTCTGCTTGCGCCGCAGGGCAGTCTGATATACAGCAGATACATCAGACCGATAATCGAATCAACTACTGAATGTGTGATTTTTTCTGCCGAAGAAACAGCGCACCGCAGCATTATAGAAACAATGAGGTCGATATTTGCCGTGCAGGGTTCAGGCACAGCGTCTGAAATGAAAACGGTAGAACTGTTACTTAAACTATGGCGTCTGTTATATGAAAGCATACTGATAACAGATTGCGGTTCTATGTCCGTGCATTCCGCACAGACGCAGGCTAAGCTTCAGATAATGATGCAGTATATTCACGATAATTACAGCGGTCAGATAACACTGGACGATATTGCCCGAACGGTTCTTATAAGCAAAAGTAGTGTTCTCAATATTTTCAGGACATACCTGCATACATCGCCGATAAATTACGTTGTAGAATACAGACTGAAACGTGCGTCAAAGCTGCTTGTTGATACCGAAAACAGCGTTTGCACCATAGCGCATGAAACAGGATTTGAGAACATCGGCTATTTCTGCCGCAGATTCAAAAAGCTGTACGGCGTTACACCGATATATTACAGGAATCATTGCCACAGTGCAGAGTAAAAATCAGGTACGCTCTGATTTTCATTTTAACGATTCAGCCTCAGTGCCATCGCCTTATCTTTCTTACTGTGTAGATTTTACAAGTCGTAGAAATACGGCTTGTTTTTTATTCGCCATACTCCGACGCATATAATTATCATTCAACATAACGACCGGTATACATACAAACATATTTGATATAACCGCCTGATAATATTCTAAAAATATGCAATTAATATACATAGTGTTATTTTGATATGGAAACATATATGAATACAGCGACAGACTTTTATTTTATTCGGCGAATAGCGTTAGTTTAAGCTGACTTAATCATATTATAGCGGTAAGGCACTTACTATTCACCTATCTTTCGATTTTTACTTTTTGAATGTAGCTATTTGGCGAGATATTAACATTTTTTTACTTGCATCATACAGATTAAAATGATATAATACAAAATGAGGTGTATAATATGAGAATTTGCTATATAGATGATAACGAAGAATACCTGAACAGTTTCAAAGATAATTTCAAAGATGTATTTTGTGAAAATGATTTCACTTTTATGCAGTATCCGAATGAATACATCGGCTCTGATGAGGTCGCTGATATTGTTATGCTTGATATAGAGTTCGGCAGTGAGGGCAACGGACTTGATTATCTGGATTGTATCACGAAGAAATCAGGTTATACCCAGATAGTGATAGTTACCGCTTATACCGAAAAATACATAGAAGATATTTTTATGCAAAAAGAGAATGTTGCAGGGTTTCTGAAAAAGCCTATCGACAGGGAAACTATGCTCAGGGTCTTTGCTAAAGCAGAGATGCTTATAAGAAACAAAAAGGCGGAAGTAACCGTTAGAACCGGAAAGTATGAATATGTGACATTGAAAGCGGATGATATTTTGTACATTGAATCTGCCGGTCACAATCTCAATTACATTACCCGCACAAAAGAGTATACGACACAGGGAAAGCTGGACGACCTTATCGAGCAGCTTCCGTCGTTTTTTGTCAGATGTCACAAGAGCTATTTTGTTAATCTCAATAAAATCAAAGGATTCACGGGCGATTATATTCTTATAGAAGGAAAGCCGGACATTTCCGTGTCACGCTCCAAAAAGACCGAATTCATAGAAGCATACAGAAACCATCTTCAGAAATAAAACGGACGGGAAAAATATGAAAATAATTAATGTTGACAATATATACGCATGGGTGATACTTATATCTTCAATATCGCAGGTCATTATTACGGGATGGACATTTTCACAGTGCTTCAAAATTAGGATTTCTAAGGTCTTGTTTACGGCATTGATTATCCTTGTTTCCTGCATTGCAATCGTACCGCCGACCTTTTTTCAGATTTATTTTCCGATAAAAGCGGCGGTTTTGTTTATTCTTGTGTTTGTTGTGTTCAAGCTGTCGTCTGAATCCGATTTTGTTAAGCCGTTTATCTTTCTCTGCCTTGATATGCTTGTAAATATTTCGCTTGAAATGCTGCTGCTGATGACGGTTACATTAATCGGTATCAACGATTTTCAGGATGTAAACGATGTCTATACATTCAACCGGATGATATCGTCGCTTATGTTTACAGTGATTTGTATACCGTTCAAATATCTCATAGCACTGCTGTGGAACAGGATAGTAAATAAAAGTACGTCCTCAAGGCTCAATTTAAGTCTGATATTATTTCCTGCGGCACAGACCTTTGCAATGGTCGGTATGGTCGCAGATCACGCAGGCAATGCCGATGCAAAGCAGCACCCTATGGTTCAGGCAAATTCGACACTGGTGCTGACGATTTCGTTCCTTACGTTTCTTGTCGCAGATATAGTGTATCTTTATTTTATGGCAGATCTTGAGAAAAAGGCAGCGCTTGAACGTGAGGTAAGCTCGCTGAAATATGCCCGTCAGCTTGAAGAACAGCACTTTAAGCAGATAGAGGAAAAGCGTTATGAGGTGGCGAAGATACGTCACGATATAAATAATCAGCTTGCAAGCATAAAAAGTATGGTGCATAGCAGACATATAGAACAGGCTGAGGAGCTGATAGGCGAGCTTGAAAATACTGTGAGAAATACGCAGGAATACCGGTATTGCTCGATTCCGGTAGTAAATGCGGTAATATCCGAGAAGAACAAAGAGGCTGAAAAGTACGGCATACAGCTTGTAACAAAGATAGATATTCCCGATTCTGCCGGAATAACACAGCATCATCTTTGCAGTGCGTTTGCAAATATGATCGACAACGCTATCCGAGCGGAGCGTGGCTTCACGGAAAAAGACAGCGACAGGAAAATCATCAATGTCGATGCGGTGAGCGATTCGGTAAGCGTGTATATAACCGTCAGAAATTATGTATCGGGTGTTGAGATCTCAAGAGAGGACGATTCCTCGCTTCACGGCTACGGACAAAAAATACTGGGCGATATTGCCGAAATATATTCGGGTACGTTTGATACAACGGAAAAGAACGGCGAATATACCTGTACGCTCGTTATGCAGATGAAGGAACGTCAGACAGAAAATATATAAAGGTTGCAAAAAAGTAATATGAAAATTGTTAATATTGATAATGTATATGCGTGGCTGTATCTTTTTTCTTCGGTACCGCAGATGATTTTTACCGCATGGGCGTTTTCACGATGCTTTGAACTGAAAGTGTCGCAGAAAGTATATTATATTGCTTTTACAGGGCTTTCCTTCGCTCATCTCGTTCCACAGATATTTTTCGGCTTATATGTCCCTGCAAAGACGTTTGTCCTGCTTGCACTGCAGATAGTCATGATGTGGCTGATGTCAAAAAGCGGTATAGTTAAAGCGATTATTTTCAACGGCTTTGATATGGTTATCAATATGCTGCTGGAATTTATAATATTCCTGAGCTTTTTCGGGATTTTTATTATAAATAACGGTATTACTACAGATGTATATACAAGCGAAAGAGTAGTCAGCTCCGTGCTTTTTACAACGCTTTCGTTACCGCTTAAATATCTGCTTGCTGCTGTATGGAACAAGATAGCCGGAAAGAAACAATCAAAACTTCGTATGAGCCTTATAGCTTTTCCTGTGGCGCAGGTGCTTGTTATCACAGCAATCGTATCAAGTTTTTCACAGGTGTATATGAATATACTTAAAGTCGATATATTGCTTGTTACAACAATAGGTCTTGTGATTTTTGCGATTGCCGACCTTATATATATATGTTCTTTATTTCGGATATTGAAAAGAAGAACGCACTTGAGCTTGAGGTAAACTCGCTGAAATATGCCCGTCAGCTTGAAGAACAGCACTTTAAGCAGATAGAGGAAAAGCGTTATGAGGTGGCGAAGATACGTCACGATATAAATAATCAGCTTGCAAGCATAAAAAGTATGGTGCATAGCAGACATATAGAACAGGCTGAGGAGCTGATAGGCGAGCTTGAAAATACTGTGAGAAATACGCAGGAATACCGGTATTGCTCGATTCCGGTAGTAAATGCGGTAATATCCGAGAAGAACAAAGAGGCTGAAAAGTACGGCATACAGCTTGTAACAAAGATAGATATTCCCGATTCTGCCGGAATAACACAGCATCATCTTTGCAGTGCGTTTGCAAATATGATCGACAACGCTATCCGAGCGGAGCGTGGCTTCACGGAAAAAGACAGCGACAGGAAAATCATCAATGTCGATGCGGTGAGCGATTCGGTAAGCGTGTATATAACCGTCAGAAATTATGTATCGGGTGTTGAGATCTCAAGAGAGGACGATTCCTCGCTTCACGGCTACGGACAGCAGATACTCGGTGATATAGCGCAGATTTATTCGGGAAGGTTTGAAAAGTCGGAAAAGAACGGAGAGTATACCTGTACACTTATACTCGGTAAAAAAGCGTACAGCGAGGAAAAGATATAATTGACAGCAAAAAGGGCAGGTAAATCCACCTGCTCTTTTTATTTCACAATAAAAAATTATCGAAAAACGATAAAAATCTATTGACAAACGGAAATCCGTGTGATAAAATACAGATAACAAAAAACGATAAATGCGTCAGGAAAGGGCGGTATTATGAAAAAACAAAATTATTCTGTAATGACAACCTCAATACTTGTAAAGGCGGTATTCGTGCTTATAATCGTATGCTGTATATTTGCACCTTTAATTGTCCGTGTCTATGATAACGGTATCATCGCACTGACAGGAAGGTCGGTGTATATGCCTATGATAATCACTCTTTATCTTGCGGCGGCGGTAGCACTTGTGCTAGTTACGGCGCTTGACCGTCTGCTGTCAAATATCAGGCACGACAAGGTGTTCATACCCGCCAACGTGAAAATATTACGGCTTATATCGTATTGCTGTTTTGCTGTAAGCGTTATCTTTATCTATTTCAGTTTTATAAGACCGTTTGCGTGGCTTGTGGTTATAGCGGCGGCATTTTTCGGACTGATATTGCGTGTTATAAAGAACGTCTTTGAACAGGCAATCGTAATAAAGGAAGAGAACGACTTTACTATATGAGCTGTGAGGTACTGATATGGCAATTGAAATAAATCTTGATGTAATGATGGCAAAGCGGAAAATCTCATCCAACGAGCTTGCCGCCGCAATAGGCATAACACCTGCGAATCTGTCGGTGCTGAAAACGGGCAAGGCAAAGGCAATAAGATTTTCAACGCTTGAAAAGATATGCGAGGTGCTGCAGTGTCAGCCCGGAGATATTCTGTGCTATAAAGGCGGTGGAGAAGATGAATGAATACTATAATTATGCGGAAAATGCGGAGCAGTGCGGTAACGTTCCGCCGGTGAATGTATACGGCAGAGCAGACGGGCAGTTTGTACAGTCTCAAAGGCAGCTGCAAGGTCCGCCCGAAGCGAAGAAAGTATACGGCATCCGTGACTTCATATTCGCTGTGATGACCGTTATAATCGGCTTTATAACACTGAAGCTGTTCTTTACCGAGGGCGAAATATTCCCGTTTGCAGAGGTTATAGCGTCGGGCTGGTATCACGTTATAGTGGCGACTCTTGCGGTTATGGCAGTGATATATATCGGCAAAAAGCCGACCGCTTCACAATGGGCGATTTTCGGCTGTGTGATACTGTTCTGTGCCGTTCCTGTGTTTTCATCGACAGGGCTTGTACGATTTTTGTCGTGGGTGTATGCCGCAATACTGCTTTGTTACTTTGCTTACAGCTTTATAACATCAAAACCGCTGTTTTCAGACGGATTCTTAAGGGAAATATGCGAGGCTGTATTCGCATTGCCGTTTGCAAACTTTTCCACAGCACCAAAGTGCATGGCTGTTCCTTTTGCAAATAAGGAAAAAGGAGAAAAAAGCAAAACAGCGTTATATATTCTGCTCGGAGTGCTTTGCTCAATTCCTGCCGTGATTATAGCGTGTACGGCACTTTCGAGCGCCGATGATAATTTCGGAAGATTATTATCAGGTATAACCGGCGGATTTTTCGACAACTTTTTCAGCAACGTAATAATTCTTGCGGTAAGCATACCGCTGTCGTTCCTGCTGTTCGGAGCAATGAGCGGTGCTAAAGGCAGAAAGCGTAAAATGACAGGCGATACAGGGAGAGCGGCAAAGGTGCCTGCTGTCGCAATATGTTCTGCGCTTACGCCGCTTATACTTATCTATCTTTTGTTCTTCGCCTGCCAGCTTCCGTACTATATGAGTGCATTCGGCGGAGTCCTTCCCGACGGCTACAGCTACAGCGGATATGCAAGACAAGGCTTTTTCGAGCTGTGCGGAGTGGCAGTGCTTGACCTTATGGTAATATTTATTGCGGGTGTTCTTGCAAAGAGAAATGAAAACGGCAGAAAGCCCGTTGCTGTAAGAATATATTCGGCGGTTTTCAGCCTGATTACGATACTGCTTATCTGCAGTGCAATGTCAAAGATGATAATGTATATCGGTGAATATGGGCTTACCGGGCTTAGATTCTATACATCGTGGTTTATGATACTTCTCGGCATAGTTTTCCTTGTGCTGATATTGCACGAGATATTTCCCGGTATGAAAACAGTGGCAACGCTTTTCATATCCTTTACCGTAATGCTTGGTGCGCTGTGTTTTTGCGACCCTGACGCAAGAATAGCTCAGTACAATGTCGAAAGCTATCTCAGCGGTGAAATTGCTGAAACAGATACAGGAAGCCTTGCTATGCTGTCGGAAGGAGCCGCTCCTTATGTAGAGCGTCTGAAAGATAGCGACAGTGCTTATTACAACTGCTGTAACCGTGTATTGATAACAATGAAGGAGAGTCGGACTTCAGGTGTATACTTCCCTTTGTCATTTACTTCTTTAAAAGCAAATGAAATATATGACAGGATATAAATTTTTTTGCGGGTGGCGATTTTTCGCATTAAAATGCCGATTTAGCTATTGACTAATTTTCAGCGTTATGTTATACTAATGTGAGAAAGATTATCAGTTTATCCACGGAGGTGTAATATGACGATATTCTATGAGTTTGAAGGTAAGCTTTATGCTAATATAACAAACAGATGTCCGTGTTCGTGCGTTTTCTGCATAAGAAAGAACGGCGACAGCGTTGCGGATAATGACAGCCTGTGGCTTGAGCACGAGCCGAGTTATGAAGAAATTATCAAGGCTTTTGACGATTTTGATAAGACAGGACTTCACGAGCTTGTTTTCTGCGGTTACGGCGAACCTATGGAGCGTGCCGATGTTCTGCTTGAGGTCGCAAAGTATGTAAAGCAGACTACCGATATGAAAATCCGTATCAACACAAACGGACTTGTTGATTTTATCAACCCTGCATTTGATTCATACAAGATGAGATATATAATAGATTGTATTTCCATAAGCCTTAACGCTCCCGACCCTGAGAGCTATCTTGAGGTATCACGTCCTAAGTTCGGGCTTCCGTCATTCAATTCTATGCTTAATTTTGCCGCAACGGTAAAAACTATAGTGCCTGAGGTTATGTTTACCGTGGTTGATATAATAAAGCCTGAGCAGATTGAGCAGTGCAAGGAGCTTGCAGAGGGACTTGGTATTCCTCTGAGAGTTCGTCATTGGGTCACGGATAACGAGAGTTATACCTGACAGGAGGGCAGTATGAATTATTCTCAACAGAGAAATTGCATAATGAATATCGTTGTTTCAAATCCTGTCCACCCTACCGCCGAGCAGGTCTACGATATAGCCAGACGCAGTTATCCTAAAATAAGCCTCGGTACAGTTTACCGTAATCTCAATCAGCTTGCGGAACACGGCATACTGAAGAAAATATGCAGTTCTTACGGAAGCGTTCGTTTTGACGGCAGGACAGATCCGCATTTTCATATGATATGCAGCTGCTGTGAAAAGGTCTTTGATGTGGAGCTTGGTGAAATGATGTGTCTTAACGATAAGATACGCACAAAGTATGACTTTGATGTTACCGAGTACGAGATAAGCATAAAGGGTATATGCAGTGAGTGCAGAGAGAAGCTGGGTAAAGGCGAATCGGCGTGAAAGTCTTATATTATGTGTAAGTTATGCAAGTGCAAAATGATAAAAAACAGCTTTACAACTCATGTTGTCAATTACAGTAATTCGGTAATAATAATTAAAAATGTACCTTGCGAGGAATGTGAACAATGCGGAGAGATATTTTACACAGATGAAGTTGCCGAACAGCTCGAAAAACTTGTAGAAGCGGCAAAAAGTCTTTTACAGGATATTTCTGTTATCGACTATTCAAAAGTTGCGTAATCAATATCTGAAATATTGAAATAAAAGTGGGCAATTTTGTATTTGCTCACTTTATTTTTATCTGAAAAAACAGGGAAACGCTTTCAATCTATTGCTTTTTTATCCGAATAAGGCTATAATAAATAAGATAACTAAAAAAGGAACGTGATACAATGCTTATAAGAATAGCAGGTACGGTCAGCGAGTCTATTGTAGACGGACCGGGAATAAGATATACAATATTTACACAGGGCTGTCCGCATCACTGTGAGGGCTGTCACAACCCCGAAACGCACGATTTCAGCGGCGGCAGGCTTGCGGATACCGACAAGATATATAATCACATTGCGGAAAATCCTCTGCTGAAGGGCGTTACTTTTTCGGGCGGAGAGCCGTTCTGCCAGCCTGCACCGTTATATGACCTTGCAAAGAGGATAAAGGAAAACACAAAGCTTGATATAATGGCATATACCGGTTTTACTTTTGAACAGCTTATTGAAAAATCAAAGACGGACGAAGATGTTAAAAATCTGCTGTCGGTTGTTGATATACTGGTCGACGGAAAATTTATACTTGCCCAGAGAAGCCTTGAACTTCATTTCAAAGGAAGCCGCAATCAGAGGATAATTGATTGCAAGAAATCACTGGAAACGGGTAATGTTGTAATTAAGGAGTTGTGATGAAGAAAAGAACGACAATTCGCATTTCTGCGTTTTTGCTGTGCTTATGCTGTGCTTTTTTCACCTCGTGTAAAGAGGATGACGGCAAGGGATATGTGTTCGGTTATGATATATCATCGAATCCCGGAAGCCTTGACCCTCAATACGCTTCTGACAGGGAATCATATCTTATAATCGGCTCGGTGTTCGAGGGCTTGTTCAGGATCGGAGCGGACGGCAATGCGGAAAAAGCAATGGCTGAAAGCTATACCGTTTCGGATGACGGGCTTACATATAACTTCAAACTGAAGCAGGACAGATACTGGACAGATGTAAACGGCTACAGCAAGAAGGTAACGGCCGCCGATTTTGTTTTCGGCTTCAGAAGATTATTCCTGCCGGAAACCAGAGCACCAAAAGCGTCGGAGTATTTCTGCATCAAAAATTCCGATAAGATAAACAGCGGAGAAATCACAGACCTGTCACAGCTCGGAGTTACGGCGCAGGGGGATTATTCGCTTACAATAGAACTGCAATATACCGAGCCGTCATTTGCAATGCTTCTTGCTATGCCGGCGGCTATGCCGTGCAACGAGGAATACTTCATCAAGGCACAGGGCAAATACGGTCTTGACGCAGAGCGAACTGCGTCAAACGGTCCGTTTTATGTTAAGACGTGGAATTATGACGCTTGGAGCAACAATAACAATAACCTCGTTCTTCGTTACAGCGACAAGTATAATGAGCATGACGAGGTAACTCCGCTCGGACTTAACTTCTTCATTGAAGATAATCATATTACTGATTTCACCGACGGAACATCGCAGAGCATCGTTCTTTCAGGCAGTAAGGCAAAGAGCTATCTTGACAAAAATTATATCTATGACGAATTCTCAACCGCTGTTTACGGCATTACAATGAACACATCAAATTCGATATTCAAGAGCGACAAGCTCCGCTACGCCTTACTGTATGCGACCGATACCGCAGAGCTTGAAATGCCTTTCGGATATACCGTTGCGGATGGTGCGGTACCTCCGTCCGTAAAAAATTCGCTCGGAAGCTATCGTGATGTTGTGGGCGGCAAGGCAGTGGTAAAGCCCGATGAAATAAAGGCATATACGGCATATCAGAGTGCGTGTGCCGGTATTGACAAGGCGGATTTGTACAGCGTCAATATAATCGCTGTAGAAAACCGTGACGAAGAAATAGGCGAATCGGTAAAGGGCATTTTACAGCAGTGGCAGGCAAAGCTCGGAATGTATTGCAGTATCTCGTATATCAGCGAAAGCGAATATGACGAGAAGCTGAAAAACGGCGATTATACGCTTGCACTGACACGTCTTAACGGCAGTTATAATTGCCCTGAGGCGTATCTTAACAGCTTTACGGGTAACGTGAACAAATACAGTGCTATGAACAGCGATTATTCCAAACTGCTCGAAAAAGCATCACAGGCGAAAGATGAGAAGGAGGAATATGAGCTGTGCAGACAGGCGGAAAAACAGCTTATATCCGACGGCAGATTCATTCCCGTTGCATATATTACCGAATACTTTATCAGTACAAAAAACTGCGAAAATATAATTTATGACGCATTTACAGGACAAATTGACTATCGTAATGCGCTCTATTTCGACTGATAATATGACAGCAAAGAGAAAAAACAATAAAAATTACGGGTATTGATTGACTTTTTATTATAGGTATGATAAAATCAATGTAAGCGTTTACAAAGGCAAAGGAGGCAAATTTGTATGGAAAATAGAACAGAATTACAGCCGTACAGCGTCCTTATGTCAGTATACAGCGGTGAAAAGCCTGAGTTTTTCGCTCAGAGCCTTGAAAGCCTGTATATACAGACTTATCCTGCGGATGAGATAGTTGTTGTATGCGACGGCGAGCTGAATGAACAGCTTAACGTAGTGCTTGAAAAATACGGCGAAAAGTTCGGCGGTAAGCTGAAGATACACCGCCTTGAAAGTCACGGCGGCACTGCAAAATGTGCTAACACAGGACTTGCTATTTGTAAGAATGAATATATAATGAAGATGGATTCCGATGATATATGCCTTGAAAACAGGGCGGAGAAGCAGATGATATATCTTGCACAACACCCTGAGGTGTCAATACTCGGCAGTTATATTCAGGAATTCGACAGCGATACCGGTAATGATATTGCTGTCAGAAGACCGCCGACAGAAAATGAAGCGATAAGAAAATTTGCAAAACGCAGAGCGCCGTTCAATAACCAGACGCTTGTATATAAAAAATCGCTTGCGTTGTCGATAGGCGGATACTGCGAGGAGCTTGAACGCTGTGAAGATTATGACTTTATGGTGCGTATGCTGATTGGCGGTGCAGTAGCTGCAAACATTCCCGAAGTTCTTGTACGCTACAGGGTAACGGCCGGAAATCTGAACCGCAGACGCAACTGGCGTAACACAAAGAGCTTTATTGCGGTCAGAAAAAAGATAAGGAAGATGGGATTCTCAGGTTTTATGGATTTCCTTATTCCTTGTGCAAGTCAGATAATTCTGTTTATCGTACCCGGCTTTGTGACCGGATTTATCTATAAAAAACTGCTCAGAAAATAAGAATGACCTCTGCTTTTGCAAAGGTCATTCTTATTTTCGGATATACAAATCCCCCGACTTTGAAAATCGGGGGATGCGTTTTACTTAGCGGTAGTTACCGCCGCTCTTACATAGTTGCTGTACTTAGTTGAACTGCCGGAGGTCTTATATGCTCTGATTCTGAACGTATAAGTAGTGTTTGCCTTAAGTCCTTTTGCAGTGCAGGTAAGTGTACTGTTGCTTGTTGTCTTTGCTATCTGAGTCCACTTGCCGCCCTTGTACTGTTCGACAATGTAGCCTGTAGCGGTTGTGTTTTTGTTCCACTTCAGAGTAGCGGTCGTTTGGGTAACAGATTCCTTTGTAAAGCCTGTTACATTCGTAACGCTCGGTGCGGATGTTCTCGCAGCAAGTCTTATATAAGCGGTTTCGGTGGTTTTACCGTTTACCGTCTTGTACGTTTTGATGCGGAATGTGTAAGTTGTGCTTGCTTTCAGGTTATTCGCAGTGTACGAAGTATTGGTGTTTGACGCTGTTTTTGTAAGCTGTACCCACTTACCGCCTGCGTACTGTTCAAGCACATATCCTGTAGCGCATGAATTCCTGTTCCATTTTACAGTAATGCTTGAATCTGTAGAGGATTGCTTTGCAAAGCCCGTAACATTTGCAAGTGTGGTGGTACCCGCAACATTCGAATATAATCCGGTCAACACTGTGTCACCGTATCGGTACGCCCTGATTCTGAATGAGTAGGTCGTTCCGTTTATAAGGCCTTTCTCAGTATAGCTTGTTGTGTCAACAGGAAGCTCTGCTATATTGCACCACGATCCGTTCTTGTATCGTTCAACGAAGTAACCGACTTCACCTTCACATTTATCCCACTGTAACGTAACTGAATTTGTTGTAGCTGATTTTACCTTGAAGTTAGTAACATTTTTAACGACCAGCTTGGCAGTCCTTGCCGCAAAGCGTACATAATCGCTGTAGGCATAGATTCCCTTTTGGGTTTTATACGCCCTTATCCTTAAAGTGTAAACCGTATCCGGTTTCAGATTGTATAAATCGACCGCAGGATATTCACTGTCATTTATCTGTACCCACTTACCGCCTTTGTACTGTTCGGTAATATATCCATCGGCGTCTTCAACTTTATCCCAATTGATGAAAATTTCCGTGGTGGTTGTATGTCTTGCTGTGCAATTGGTAACACTTGCGGGAGGCGTCAGCTTTTCGGGTATCTGTTCCTTCTTGCCGTACTTTATTACAGCATCAACAAAAGCCTTATCATACCAGCCGAGCGTTGAACGGTTGAGGTGACCGTGGCATTCGCCTCTGTCACTGCCATTGAACGCATTGTTATCCCACAGCATACAAGGCACGCCGTATTCGGCGGATTTGCCCATATAATACTGTGCCCACTTTACACGTTCAGCTGCATTGTTTTTGTTGGAGGCACTGGTTTCACCGATTATTGCAGGGATACCTTCATCAATGAAATGCGATTTTATTGTGCTGTACAGATAATCCACTTCATTTTTCAGATCATTCGTAAATTCAGCTGTGCCGTTTGCGTTAAGAGCAAAATTATAAGGTGTATATGCGTGTACCGACACGATAAGACGATTGGGCGTAGAATCATCCGGTAATTTGAAAGTTGGTGTTGTACAGCCGTCTATGGATGCACCGTATCCGGGAACCATTATACATCTGTCGGTATTTTTGCCGCCTGCCGCACGGATAGCATCAACCGCTGTCTGATTGAGTGTGTTTATTACACTGATCGAATCACGAACTGCACTGTTGGGATTATTTACAGGAAACCACCACTCATCGCCTGTGCCGACAAGTCTTGGCTCGTTGAGCGTTTCAAATACAAGATGCTGGTCGTAGTCCTTGAAATACTTTGCTACCTGCGTCCATATTGATTTTACAAATTTCACCGACTGCGTTTTATATGTAGATGAAGGGTAGTAGTACTGTGTGGATGTGTCGTGGTGAATGTTCAGGATAACGTACATATCGTTATCAATGCAGTAGTCTACAACTTCTTTTACTCTTGCAAGCCACTTAGAGTCGATAGTGAAGTTGTCGCCGGTCGTGTGGTTGCCCCACGATACAGGTACTCTTACTGTGTTGAAGCCTTGTGCTTTTACGGCATCTATCATCGCCTTTGTTGTTTTCGGATTTCCCCATGACGTTTCGCTGGAAAGGCTGTTTCCGCCTCCTATTGCGTCAAGAGAATTTCCTAAGTTCCAGCCTGTGCCGATGAAGTTTACAAGCTCTGTTGCTGTGTTACCGTTCATCTCTGCCGCTGATGCGACCTGAGTAACACACATCGTCATCAAAGCCGCAATTGCAAAAATTGCTACGGCTGTAATGACAGAAAGGGTTTTCTTTGCTGTTGACATTTTTCTCTCCTTATTCCCGGTAATTTGCCATTATAACATTCCTATTATAATATTCTTTATATCAGAAAGCGGAGCCTGTTTTATGACTGCGCCTTCTTCAAAAGCAACACACGGCATACCATATACAACGCAGGAATCTTTGTCCTGACCTATCGTATATGCGCCGGATTTTCTCATTTCGGCAAGACCTGAAGCACCGTCACGTCCCATGCCTGTGAGAATTATACCTATAGTTCCTTTTCCTGTAACCTTTGCTACAGAACTGAACAAAACATCAACAGAAGGGCAGTGCCCCGAAACCTTTTCACCGGGCTTGGAGGTAACATATAACCCACCTGAGTCCCTGTGTACCTCAAGCTGTTCCGAGCCGTGTCCGAGTATTATAAGACCCTGTCGCAGCCTGTCGCCGTTTTCAGCTTCTTTAGCGTTCATCTTGCATATGCGGTCAAGGCGGTCGGCGTACATTTTCGTGAATCCGACAGGCATATGCTGTACTATTACGATAGGCGGAGTATCCGCAGGAAGATCCTGCACAACTTCTATTATGGCGTCTGTGCCGCCCGTGCTTGCGCCTATCGCTATCATTTCAATCTTACCGCTGTTGCTGTAAGGTCTGATTATATCGCTCCGCTTGCTTTTCTGCGGCGCTGTCGTTTTTTTGAAAAGAACAGCAGGATCGCTGCCGTCCGGCGACTGCATGATTTTATCAAAGTGCGGTTTATCGGCAGATTTACGCTCGTGCGTATTATGAGTGCCGTTATTGATGATAGCTATCAGCTCTTTTTCAAAAGCAACAAGACCCGCCGCACCGCCGCTTGTGTTTTTGATTGCACCAAAAAGCCCGAATCGCTTCGGGTCGGTCAGTATTCTGTCATTATTAGTTATGAGCACCGACGGAACATCGTTCAGTGCCGACGGCAGACGATAATATATATCCGCCATCAGATCGTTTATAACGGCAAAATCATAGTCTGCTTTTTCGGCAGAAAGAGAAAGCTGTTTATAGTCAACTATTTCAGATTTACAGTTATGCAGACTGCGGTCGATGATTGTTTTTGTGACCTGACTTACAGCTGCACTGGTTCCTGTTATAAGTATGCGTAGAGGCAAAACCTCACCTCCGTCTGCGGCATTATGCCGTCATATTGTGCAAAGCCGTTATTTAAGCGGTCTGCGGTAAATAGCAGGTTTAATATATTCATAATCGGTTGAATCTCTCGGAATACTTTCTGCGTGACCGATGAACAGGTATCCACCCGGTCTTAACACATCGTAAAACCGCTTTACTAAAGCCAGTTTCGTTTCCATTTCAAAATAAATCATTACGTTACGGCAGAAAATCAGATCAAACGGAGCTTTTTTAAAGGGTATCGGCTCCATCAGATTGAACGTGCGGAAAATCACTTCGTTGCGAAGCGCCGGCTTTACCTTACATTTTTCGCTGTCTATCCTGTCAAAATACTTCTCAAGCCAGCCGGGTGGCAGATCCGTAAGTCCGCTTTCCAGATATACGCCGTTCTGAGCGCCTGCAAGCGTTTTCAGCGAAATATCGGTAGCGAGTATCCTTGTATCCCACGAGGATTTTTCACTGCCCAGAAATTCGCTTATGTGCATAGCTGTAGTGTACGCTTCTTCTCCGCTTGAACAGCCTGCGCTCCATATACGCATTGTTTTGCTTCTTGCGTTGGTCTGCTTTATAAACGGAAGAACGGTGCTTGTAAGGTAAGTAAAATGCTCCGGTTCACGCATAAAATAAGTATGATTTGTGGTCAGCTTTATAAGCAGACCGTCAAGCTCTTTACCGCTTCTGTCATTCATACAGCAGTCAAGATACTCATCATAGTTTTTAAATCCACGCTCAAAAAGCATATTACCGAGTCTGCCCTCGATAAGCGTGCGTTTGTGAGAAAGGTTTATGCCGTAGCGCTCTCTCATGAATGATACCAGACGGTTAAATTCATTATCTGTTATTTTGAGCATTACGGCTCACCTGCCTTACTTCATTTCTTCGCTTGCGTGTTCGTCTATCAGTTTTGAAACGTCAAGGACGAGTTTTATTCCATCGTTCATTTCAAGAATGGACTTGATGAATTTATTCGAGTTTACACCTGTAAGCTCCGGTGTCTTTGATATATGCTGTTCGGTTACGGGAATAACGTCCGCAACGCTGTCAACGATAAGTCCGACCGATACCTCACCTGTCGAAACGATGATTATGCAGGTGCGGTCGTTAAAAGGAATCTCTTCCTTGCCGAATCTGCTTCTTATATTCACAACAGGAACGATCTTACTGCGGACATTGATTATGCCCTTGATATAAGACGGTACACCGGGTACGGCGGTTATGGGCGGTACTTCTATGATTTCGATGACATCGGGTATTTCAATGCCGTATACCTGCTCGCCGATATAGAAGGTCAGTACCTTAGTTATTTCTGTATTCTGAGGATCTTTCTTTGCGTCCTCCATTGCCTTCTGCGTGTTCAGAAGTTCCTGTAATTTATCATTATAATTCTCTGACAAAGTAAAGCCTCCGTTTCCTTAGCCGATAAGATTATTTACATCTATTATGAGCGAAATAGTGCCGTCGCCCATTACGGTACAGCCCGACAGACCCTCCGCCTTGATATTGTACTGGCTGAGGTATTTCGGGAACGGTTTTACAACCACGGGCTGTTCGCCTATCAGCTTATCTGCAAACAGGCAGACATTCTTTCCGCCGACATCGACAAGAAGCAGGATACCGTCCTCAAGCTTTGTGACCTCGGTCGGCATATTGAACTTTTCGTGCAGACGGAGGATAGGATAGCACACGCCTCTTATCATTATCATTTCGCCCTGCTTTGTATCGTTGAGCAACTGGTTGTTTGCAACCATAAGGCTTTCCTTGATAGATGAGATCGGCACTGTAAAGATAGTAGAGCCGACTTTCAGCTTCATACCCTCAACTATCGCAAGTGTGAGCGGTATTCTGATTATAAAGCTGGAACCCTTGCCCTCTTCGCTTTCAACGGTAAGTGTACCACCGCACTGTTCGATATTACTGCGTACAACGTCCATACCTACGCCTCTGCCGCTGTATTCCGTAACCGTATCATTGGTCGAGAAGCCGGGCAGGAGAATCATGTTCTGGATTTCCTTCGTTGTATATTCGCTTTCGGGCTTTGTAAGAAGTCCGTTTTCCTTTGCCTTTTCAAGAACCTTTTCGCAGTTGATGCCTGCACCGTCATCTGAAACGGTGATGATAACTTCACCTGCCGAGTGCTTTGCAGACAGCTTTACAGTACCCTTTTCGGGCTTACCCTCGGCAATGCGGACATTTATATCGTCCTCTATGCCGTGATCCATACAGTTTCTTACAAGGTGCATAAGAGGATCGTTCAGGTTATCTACTATGCTCTTGTCAACCTCGGTCGTTTCACCTTCAAGAACAAGCTCTGCTTCCTTGTTCAGCTTTATCTTCATATCACGGACAATTCTGCCCATCTTCTGAAATACGCCTGCAAGCGGTACCATTCTGATAGACATTACGGTATCCTGAAGCTCGTCTGTCAGCTTTCTGAGCTGTCTTGCCGCCTTTGAGAAGCTCTCAAGCTCAAGACCCTCAAGATCCGGGTTTGCTATTACCATTGACTCGGTCGTTATGATTTCACCGACAATATCATGCAGTGTGTCAAGCTTTGACAGATTTACGCTGATAAGGCTCTGCTTCTGACCGCCGTTAGCCTTTTTAATGTCCTCCTGAGCCTTTGTGACCGCACTCTTTGCGGCAGGCTTTGCAGGAGCAGGCTGAGCCTGCGGCTTTTCCTCCGTCTTTGCAGGGGCGGCAACGGGGGCAGCCTCTTTAACCGGTGCGGGAGCTGGCTTTTCTTCGGCAGGTGCCGCAGACGGTGTGTCTATTATTTCGTAAGACTCAACGTTGACTGCACCTTCTATAGCTTTAATTACCGTATCATTATCTCCGTCAAAGCCCTTGAAGGTCACAAGGAAACCGTTCTCGACAATATCCTTTGCCGTATCCGCATTGGATTCAACATCGGGAGGAGTACAGCTGATAACTTCGGCAACATCCTTTATCTTTGTCAGCAGAAGGAAAGCACGGAGGTTCTCCATCTTACAGCCGTCCTCGAAGAATACACGGACGGTCATGCTTCCCTCAACGTTGCTTCCTGCAGGAGCGGCAGATGCTTCCTGCTTTGCCGCAGGAGCGCTTTCAGCAGGAGCGGCACCGCTTTCCATTGCTTTTAATCTTTCCGTTGCGTCTTCGAGCTTTTTGAACGTTTCCGAGAAGTCGGTAGGCGTATAGTCGTCATCCCCCGAATTCTGTATATACTCGATTTCAGCCTTGTATAGATCGGAAACCTCAAATATAAGTTCATATACAAAATGTGCGTCCTTCGCAATTTCGGGCTTCTCCCTTATTACAAAGAACATATCCTCGCCCTTGTGCGCAAGATGCTGGAGATTTTCAAATCCCATCATCGCAGACGAGCCTTTGATTGTGTGCATTATTCTGAATATCTCGTTGATATCCTCCTGCGAGAATACATTTGCATCCTCTGTTCTGAGAAGAATTTCATCGAGCTGTTCAAGCAACGTATTGGTTTCAAATATGTACATTTCGAGCATGGATTCCATGCCGGGTTCAACCTTTGCCATATACAAAACCGCCTTTCCCTGATTTTTTTATTTTGCAATCGTAAGATTGATATTGATAAATCCCTTGAAATGTGCTAAACTTAAAGTCAAGCAATGCGATGCACGGCTTTAAAATGTGCATCTGAAAGGAAATATATATGCCCAACATTCCTCAGATTACGGCTCCTGTTTCCAACAGTAAGAGCTATTCGTTCACTAACCGGCAGTATGACGGTAATATAGAACCGTTTGATATGGTCGAGCTTGCTCAGCCTATCAAAGCATCTACGGCGCAGGATAACGATTCCGCCGCCGCTATGATGATGGGCAGAAAGAATCTCGCTCCGCTTACTGTTCAGATAAAAGATCCCACTATGGCGGTCGAAACGCTCAAGAACCTGTTAAGCTCAGATCTGCTCGAGCAGACGATGATCAACGGTTACACAGAGCTTTACGACGATATGGATGAGCTTATCAAGAGCTTTTATCTTGCTCCCGAAAAGCTGGTCCGTGAGATTCAGAACCAGGAAAAGCAGAACACGATGTTCAGCGGTGATGAGTTTTACAAGCTGCTCCACGGTATCCTGAAGACCACCACAAGCCCCGATATAAAAGAAAGTATCGGTCAGCTACTGAAAGCACTCAACTATTCGTCAAACAAGCAGGAGATACTTAATGCACTCGGTGCAAATCTCAAATTCCTGTCCGAATATTTTTCACCGAACGAGTCGCTCTCCCGCAAGCTCTCCGATTTGTCTTCACAATGGAAGAGCAGTAGTGCGGCTGATATGTTCGAGCCGCTCAAGAGTGAAACGCTCGCACTGCTGAAGGACGTTTCCGCAAGTCTTCTGAACGATGAAAGAACACAGACGTTCATTCCGCTCATAATACATAATCTTTCACGCTACAATACCAACAACGGTATGCTCAAGGAGAGCTTTGCAAATCTCCTTGCATATATTCCGTCGGATGATATGCGTAGGGAGCTGTCTGTTGCATTTGGAAATCTTCTTAAAAAGATTTTCAGCAAAAAACAGCTCAGCGAGATGTCGGATATTCCTGATAGTTATAATAATACACTAAATCAGTCCGAAAATCAAGACTATTTAAGCATTTTTGACAATAAAGCTGAAAAATTATCTCTGTCTTTGTTCATTAAGTCACATTTATCCGATGAAAGCTATCTTGCGGAGCTGGATTTATCCAGGGATAAGCTGGAGTTTCTGACATCTCCGTTTGATGAAGGAAAACAATCCGGATTGCAGACACTTAAGAATATAATAATGGCAATGCTGACAGGCACTGACAGCCGACAGATTATTCCTGCGGTACATCGTGATTTTCAGGGAATCAAGGATATGGCGGCACTTGTCGATTATCTCAACGAGATTCTCCGTGAAATGCCGGATATACCTCAGCGTGACACGCTTTTTGAGTTTTTCACCAATATAGTAAATGAGATGGCACAGCGTAAGGAACTGCCGCCTTCGAGCAATATCCCTTCCGCACCGTCTACTCTTGATAAGCTGACCGATTTTATCGGTAAGAATATAAATCACGAGGCTATTCAGTCGCTGGACGATTTCAATGCGTCAAATCTTCTGCAGAGCCTTCTGAATGCACCGGGTGTATTCACTCCTCTTGCACACTATATCCTGCCGTTGCAGATTGAGGATACAAAGGCATTCGGCGAGCTGTGGGTCGATAATGACGAGAACAACCCTAACAACACGCCTGTCGGACAGAAGAATTATCACTTGTTCCTGACATTTGACGTTGAATCTATAGGACGTTTTGAGGTCGATATGTACGCACTGGGCGAAAACATCAATCTGTCGCTTCTTTATCCCGAAAAGTTCGGCTTCAAGATAAAAAAGCTTAGCGATAAGATTGACCTTATAATAAGGAATATCGGCTATAAGCCCGCAAAATTTGAAACTGCGGTGCTGAGAAAGCCTCATGTGCTGACAGAGGTTTTCCCGAAAATAATTGACAGGAGGAAGGGTCTTAATGTCCAAGCGTAATTTAGGAAAGCAGGCTGCGGCGGCGCTTAAGTACAATCCCGACCTTAACTATGCTCCGGTCGTGGTAGCGTCCGGCCTTGGCGAGCTTGCGAAGAAGATTATAAATATCGCAGACGAGAACGGCGTTCCCGTTTACCGTGACGACAGCACGGCGGCGCTTCTTGTAATGCTCAACAGCGGTGAAACGATACCGGTCGAGCTGTACAGAATTATTGCGGCTATCTATGCGGAGGTCGTTTACTCCGCCAATGATATGAAAAAAGGCAAATAAGCCAAATACAAAAGAAAGAAGACAAAAGAAATGGTAAAGACAAAAAATCTCACATTAATGGTTACGGCGGCTGTGCTTGCCGCACTTACCTGTGTTGCGACAATGGTAGTACAGATACCTATGCCGCTCACAAAGGGCTATGTAAATCTCGGTGATGTAATGGTGCTTACATCGGTATGGCTTATCGGCTCGCCGTGGGGAGTTGCGGCGGCAGGCATAGGCTCTGCGATGGCGGATCTGCTTACAGGTTATGCTTATTATGCGCCTGCAACGCTGATAATCAAGGCACTTATGGCAGTAGCGGCATTCTACATTGCAAAGTGCTTTATGAACGGCTCTTATTTCAAGTCGCTTGTCGGCAAGGTAATCGGCGGCACTGTGGCAGAAATAATTATGGTGGCAGGCTACTTCGTTTATGCTATTATACTATACGGTAATGTGGCAACAGCGGCGGCAGGCATTTTCGGAAACGCAATACAGGGCGCTGTAGGGCTTATAGCAGGCGTGCTTCTGACAGTTGCACTTGAAAAAGCAGGAACGAAGAAATTGCTCGGTTTTGATAAGTAAATCATTCATTATAGTCAGGCGGCGAAGGTAATTATACCATTCGCCGCCATTTTTTGACCGTTCGTGCCATATTTGTTGAAATTCTCTTTATGGAATGTTACAATTGTATGATAGATAAGTAACGTATATCATTACTTGAAATTTCCCGGATAAGGAGAGACGAATGAAAAGAAGATTTTCAACCAGAATCATAACTTGCATAGCAACATCTGCCGTCCTTGCAGTCGGCACGTTGTCATTTACAGTAATCAACGCAATTGCCGATGAAGTGGTGAGTTATTACGGACTGTCTGCAGACGGTACTGTTATAAGCGGAACGGTAACTGATTATACAAAGATAGCTTCATCTGATACCGCATGGGGCATTGCCGGCAAAGAAACGTGGTATGTGGCTGACGGTATCGTTAATATCATCACAACAACCTATGATTATGACAACAATAAAAATGTATATAATCCTGTAGAAATTAAAGGAAATGTAAATGTCATACTCAAGAACGGTGCAGAGGTAAGTGTAGTGAACGGTATTGCCGGCACAGACGCAACAATAACCTTTTATAGTGAGAGTGAAAGTGCAAGCGGTGTTATTGGCTTTATCGGAGCGTACGGCGATGATGGCAAAAATGGTCAAACAGAAAGTTTTGAAAGTACCACACCGGGAGAATCCGGTGAAAACGGACTTGTTGCAGTAGATGTCGCTTCGCTTACCGTTGCGGGCGGTACAATAACAATAATCGGTGGCGACGGCGGCGATGGCGGTAGAGGCGGCTTTTATACTGCCACCGGTGTCTATGGTGTTGGCGGCGACGGCGGTAACGGCGGTGCGGCTATAACCGATAATACAAAGGTGTATCTTAATGGCGGCAGACTTAACGTTACAGCCGGCAGAGGCGGAAACCCCGGTACAAATACCAATGTACCGTCTGAACAGCAGGATAATTATAAAGGCAAGCCGGGAAGTGACGGAACATCGGTAAGCGGAATATACGCCGTAAACGGTACTCTCAATGTCAATAAGCTCGATGATTCCGATACAGGCGATACTTCGGGCGATTTTAAGCTCCTGTCTGTGAACGGTTACGAAAATGCAAAGCTCGATATAATCGGTCACGGAACGGCGAAGGTAACTGACGGCACTATTTTTAAAACCTACGGCGATATTTCCGTAGCAGGTACTCTGTCTGTCGATAACGGTACGATACTCACAAACGGCAGTATCACAAAAGCCGACAGTGCGGCACAGATAACAAAGACAAACGGCGGCATTATCCGCAGGTTCACACCTGCTTACGGTGCCGGATATACGCTGGATTATGCAGGCGGTAAGTGCATTGCGGAAACCGGCTATAAAATAAAGCTGTCGGACGGAAATACTTTAATCGATATTGCCGATGCCAACACAATAGTATCGGAATCAAACAGACTTAATATTGTCCGCAGCGGTGACGGCGAAATAATAGATGACAGCGAGCCACGCACAAATGTAATGCCCTATTGCATAAAGGCGAATAATACGAATGAAACAACCGTAACGGACGGAAATGTCTTTGCTATGAGAGGAGTTTCTTCAAGGCTTGTTTTTGCTCTGAACGATCCCGATGAATACCGTTTCTCAGGCGTTAAGGTAACAGATATTGACGGTAATGCGATACCTGACAATATGTACACGTTTGACAGCACGACAGGCGAGTTCATAGCACTGTCGGTTGACTGCAACCTTATCGTGACTGCAGACGCAAGTCTTAAAGATGTTGAAATATCTGTAACAGACAGCGAAAACAATCCTGTGTCAACTGTCGACATCGGTACAGATTTTGATAACGGCAACCCGACAAAGACAGTATCGCTCAAGCTGAAAGTTACAGAGGGCGGTTTTATAACAAAGTACAGAGTAGTAAAGGAATCGGACCTTAATAAAGCAAGCGGTGCCATAACTGATACTTCTTCGTTCACAGTATCATACACTGCCGGCGATGAATGGGGTACTGCCGATGACGGTTCTTCAAAGCTTGCAAAGGGCGCAACGGCAACATTCACAGTTAAGCCCGACAGCAATTTAGCCGCAGGAACTTATACCGAAGATTTCATCGTTATAACAGACAGAACCGCTTATGCGGATGCGTCTGCAGGCACTCAGGATAAGGCTCTGGCACGTTTCACGCTGACTTATAAGGTTGAACACAAGAGTGACGGTAAACTGTATTATTCCGATCTTACCGGACACTATAATCTTTGTAAGAACTGTCAGATAAAAATCAATAAAGTAAATCATATATTTGATATAAAGACCGTAAATGAGAATACGCTTGCAGTTCCTGCAGATTGCGTAAATCCTGCAAAGTATTTCTATTCGTGCGAATGCGGAGCACACACAAATGACACAACGCTTGTATTTGAAAGCGGCGCTCCAAACGGTCACACATTCGGCGAGTGGGAAGAAAGTAAGTCGGCAAATTGCGAAGAAGGCGGTAAGGAAAAGCATATCTGCTCCGTCTGCAAGGCAGAAGAAGAACGTGACACAGCACCGCTAGGACACGATTGGAATGCCGAATACACAATAGATGTAAAGCCCACTTGTACAAAGCCAGGTTCAAAGTCTATTCACTGCTCAAGATGTGATGCGACAAAGGATGTAACAGAGATTGAACCCCTGGGACATGACTGGGAAGATGATTTCACAATAGATGTAAAGCCTACTTGCACACAGCCCGGTTCAAAGTCTATTCACTGCTCAAGATGTGATGCGACAAAGGATGTAACAGAGATCGAACCGACAGGACATTCATTCGGTGAGTGGACGGTATCAAAAGACTCTACCTGTGTTGCAGGCGGTCAGAAAACAAGAAAATGTGAGACCTGCGGATACACTGAATATGAAGATACCGATATAGATTCGGACGCTCACGAGTGGGAAGAGGATTACACGATAGACAAGGAACCTACCTGCACGGCAGCAGGCTCTAAATCAATCCATTGCTCACGCTGTGACGCAACAAAGGATTCAACGGTTATCCCCGTTACAGATCACACCTACGGCGAATGGGAGATAGTAACGCCTTCAACCTGTACTGAAAACGGCGTTAAGAAACACGCTTGTATCCATTGCGGTTTCGAACAGACCGAAATTATAGAGCCGGCGCACGAATGGGAGGATTCCCGTACTGTTGATATTGCACCGTCATGCACTGAGCAAGGTGAGGATTCTGTACATTGCAGAAATTGCGATGAAAGAAAAGATATAAAGGAAATTTCTCCGAAGGGACATGACTGGTCCGAGTGGAAAACTCTCGTTGAGCCGACAATCACATCTGAGGGTAAAGAGTACAGAGCCTGCAACGTTTGCGGCATAAAGGAGGAGAAAGCACTTCCTAAGCTCAGCGGTAAGAAGGAATGGAAACACGATGAGAAGAAGCACTGGCACGTTGATGACAATGGCAATATAATCGATGCTGACGACCACGAGTTCAAGTGGGTGGTAGATAAAGAACCTACCGCCACAGAGCCGGGCATAGGCCATTATGAGTGCATAGCTTGTGCGTTTGAAAAAGCTCCCGAAGAATTCGGAAAGAGAAACCCCGAAACAGGTGCATCGTCACTTGCCGCCTGGATTGCGGTAGCGGCTGTTGCCGGCGGAGCAGTTCCTGTAACGTATAAGGCAAGAAAAAGAAAGAATAAGTAAGTAAAAACATCGCAGAGCAGACGAAAGTCTGCTCTGTATTTTTGTAGCTTTAGCAAAAATAAACCACCGCTTGAAGCGGTGGAATAAAAGACTTTA
>ERZ780079.160-NODE-160-length-34540-cov-12.6497_pt1 | contig 34540 bp, 45 predicted proteins | sample MGYA00511087_ERZ780079 | MGnify/ENA primary metagenome ERZ780079 (study PRJEB29588, sample SAMEA2142583) | human gut metagenome | biome: human gut; feature: human-associated habitat; material: faeces | place: Denmark | collected 2008/2010 ... | reverse complement strand
CCATTTTTTTATAATCGCTGAAAAACAAATTCGGCGGTATAAACAGCCGAAATAGGCTTTATACCATTTGAAAAAAATGCTCCTGATTTAACCTTCACCTTATCTCCGGACTTAAAACACGATGTTTTGTTTTCGCTTTTGGTATCTGTTTTTACAGAATCGTTAGTTTTGCCGCCATGCTTCTTATACCACTTTGAGGTAAGTGAAGGATAATCTACAAAGCAGATGTTGCTGTCGACTTTTCTTTCATCAACAATTTCTGTTCCCCACTGCCATATTTTCTGACCATAGTTAAACTTGCTCGGAACATCAGGATTATTTGTCCAGTGTGCAAGCCATATATCTATGCCAGTTAAGCGATCGCTGTCATAGTAATTCTGCATCCATGACGGATTGGCATACACGCCGGACGGTAAACCTATCGCTGTCATTTCACTGCAGAATTTCAAAGCCATGTCAGTACGCTGTGCAGTCGTCAGATTATCTATCTGCACCTGTTCTTCAGCGTCAAAAAATATCGGATAAGCAGGCTTTAAGCCTTTTACAGCTTTCTTGCAAGCGGCAAGTTCTTCTTCAAAAGCCGTGTCTGTAGTGGCTTCGAAATACCAGAACAGACCGAATGGTATATTACGTTTCTGGCATTCTGAGAGGTTACGTCTGAAATATGTATCTTCATCAGAGCGTATACCCGCACGAAGTATAACAAATTTAGCCCTGGATTTTTCAATCTTATCAAAATTGATGTTTTCCTGAGCCCTGCTAATGTCAAATCCCTTAATTCTCATCTGTACTATCCTCCTTATTACTACTGTCAGCGAGACCTTCGCCGATAGTATACGCAAGCACAGCTGCTCCTGACATCAGGCAACCTGATACAGTAGTCGCTGTTTCATCAGATCCGCCAAAAGCGATTATCAAACCGGTTATAAAACCGGTTAATGATAACCACCATTTACGGCTTGTTAATTTGCGTTTCCAGTCAATTTTATTCATAGTTTTGTCCTTTCCGCCTATTCGGCTACCTTTTCCATGCCCTGCTGTGCGAGGATTTTTTGTGCTTCTTTGCTGTTGTCGGGCACTACAATTGCACCTTCGAGTGTTTCACCCTCAGTTTCTATGCCGCCCAATACAAAAGTGTCATCTTCAAATATCTGCATATAAGCTCCTTTCATCTGCTGTTTGTGTATCGTATCATAAATGATAACGCAGTTGTTCCTGTCATTGACATCGTAACAGATCCGTTGTCTAACGTTACGCTCTCTGATGAGCCGTTGCCGATAGTCAACATCACACGTTCTATACTCGCCGTAGGTGACAGTGCAAACACTTTACGATTACGCACAGGATTTAGTGCATTATCATAGTATGCTTCGATTTCGACTACGCTGAACCCCTCGCCGTATGTTGTGTATGCGAAGGTTTTCGGATTGTCTTCAGTGACGCTGCCATATACAACGACATCTGTATCACATTTCCATGCTGACCACGCCCCGTCATTGCACCATCTTGTATAAGTCCGTTTTCGTGCTACGGAAGTATAGCGTTGCATGGTATTAAAAGCCCCTGTGTTGATATTTCGGATATTGTCGACCGACAATTCAAACGGTTCATTGGCGGATATCGGACGGTTCTCAATATTCTGCGCAGATACTGATGCGCAAAAATACCGCTTACTTTTACTTTTATCTGATGATTCGTTCAATTTGATATCATCAAGGTTTACTGTCTGTCCGGTTATCTCTGTAGCTTTGAGATAATCCTTGCTGTCAAGCTCATAAGGTGTCACCGCTCCGATTTCTTCAGCCGTGTATGTGGGCTTACTGTCGGCTTTCGCCCAGTCCGATATGTCACCGGTTTTCAGATATTCCGACAGGTCAATATCGTAAAGGTTGACATATAACAGCTCTGACCACGGAGTATTTCCGTCTCCTATTTTGATACCATGCTGACCGCTTTCAAAGTCGGTTATACACATATATCCTTTTGGGGGTACAAATGAAGAATGAAGAGTCCACTCAGCCGGTGAACGCATATCCTGAAGTAACTGGGCTTCAAGTATTTCCGCCTCCGATGAATTTGGCTCAGCTACAGACTGAATCTGCTTTATTGAAAAATAATCTCTTCCTACGCAATAATAAGCACTGATTTTCGATGACCATTTATATGCAGAATTGTCACTGCTGTCAATATAGAGAACATCTGTGTCTCCCAGCTTGGGAAAATCCGCTGTTCCGTTCGCTTCAATCACTTTTGATACTGTTTGCGTTACATCTTTCTTTTCCAATGGAGATCGTGTTAATTGAACTGCCGAATTATATTCATCAACTGATGAAAAAGAAACATCCACCGCTTGAGAAGGTCTCCATGTATACTCTTCTGGATAAACAGACAAATTGTTGTGAAAATTAATTCCAAGTATAACTCTGGCACGTCCGCATGGAAACTCAGTAGATGGCGGATAGATTTCACTCCACTTTAATGCTTTTGAAAAGTTACCGTGTCGTGCTCGTACACTTGTTTCGATTTTTTTTACTGTGTCTCCATCAACAGTCGTGTATTCGGACATCAAATTTATCCAATATTCCGTGTACTCGGAATAGTGTATGACTCTCGTTATATCTAAATAAAAGCTAAATTTTACAAACGACTGTGCATATATTTTATCTGATCCGTAAATTCCGTTAAAAACAGTAAAATCACCACAAATAGCCCCTAGACCATCATTATATGTTGCTTTGAAACCTTGAACAATAATATCTGTATCTCCACCATCTAAGCCATACGTTATTTTATCGTCTACGCTGTATCCGATTATGCTGTAATCGTATTTCAGATATTCTTTTGTCCTTTCGGAAATTATAACGGGATCATTTATAATGGTCGTGCTGTTGTATTTTCCTGCTCCCGCATTAGATGTATGATCCGCTGCGGCACTATACCTGTTTGACGACTGTTCGGTACTTTCGGCTGTCGATGTAATGTGTTCTGAAAAGCCGCTGTCTTTGCTGAGCGAGTAAGATATTGCGGTTATAGTAGCTTTTTTTGTTCTCCCATTGCTTGTCACTTCAATAACATCATCGGGAAGTAGCCAACCTCTGCCTCGTCTTGATATATCAGCGGCATAGTAATGATAGCCTCCGAGCTTATTCCAGACGTATTCCATAATCTCTACTGTTGCAAGAGGATTAACTGCTTCGAGCACTCCCGGCAAAGTCTCGTCATAAGCAGTACCGTTTGCATCAATATAGAACGCTGTATCGGTGCCGATTGTAAAGCGTATGCCTTTTACGGTAAATCCGCTGTCCTGAGCGACTGATAAGCTTTCGCAAGCACCTTCGTCAACTGTTTCGACGCTGTTTGAAAGGCGTGTAAATATCAGCTTGTCGTTTGCATCAAACTGAGCATTACAACCGTTGCAAGCGGCAATAAATCCGATTATTTCACGGTATGTGTAATATTTATTTGTTGAATTTGTTGCCTCGCTGTTATAAATCGGTTGCGTTTTTACTTTTGCAAAAGCTTCACAGGTTACGCTCAGGGAAAAGCCGTTAATTTTACTGATATATTTGAGCATTTCCTGATGAGTTGCAGGAAAAGATAAAGATTCGACCTTCCCGTCAGCACTGCCGTTAAAGCTACACGGCTTATCAAGATAATAAAATCGATCATATGCTTCTATTGTCACATATCCCTTTTCTTGAGTTAAATCTGTAATAAAAAATGTTCCGATTTGTGCCAATGCGGTAAATCCGATAAATACAGTCACTTTATAATCATCCATGGTCGGTAACATCGTTGCACGGATTGTTGCAGTCAGTCGTGCTGCCGCTGTTCCACCTACACTAAGACCGCCATCAGACGGCGAACGTGAAAGTTCAAATGACACAATATCATCAATGCCGAAATCTACAGCGCCAATTGAAATTTTTGCATTGATATTTCTTACAGGCTTGGTAGCGTTGGTCTTATAATTTGATGATACCGAAATCATATTTCTTCCACCTCCACTGACACATCTTTATAACAATCTCCGAGCTTTACATCGGTAAAAGCATACGGCGCAGATATATCACCTTTTGCATGAACGGTATAAGAATCACCGTTTACCTCAAGCGTGAAACTACTGCTTTTTAATATAGCGAAAACAGACGTCCATTTTGCCGCAGGAATTATGCCAAAAACGACAGAACCGGAGATTTTAAAATCTCCGAATCTGTCCGTATAAGCCGTTCCGTTCAAGCTGTATGAAGTACTCTCGCCACGGCATGAATGACGGAGATCGCATTCGGTAATGTATTCCGATAAGTCTATATTGTTAATTTTCACCGTCATATCTGTACCTCCTATAATGGTGATTTTCCTGTTTGCTTCTGAATTTTCTTTATCCCCTTGACGGTAGCTTTTGCAAGTGTGTAATCATTTGTTTTCAGCGTAACATCAAGCGTATACTGCATCTTTTCCTGCGCAGTTTTCAACTTTTTAAGTTCTGATACCACATCGTTAAGCGTAGCATCTGCTTTTTCTGCTGAAGCGGACACCTTAGAAGCAGCTGATAATCCGCTTATAAGCTTACCCGATTTGCTGTTACCGACTTTGCTTGCACCTATGCCTGCGGCGAGCTTTGCGTTTGCGGTATCAACATTATCCCAAACTGTCGGAATGTAAGATGTTATATTAATATTCTGAGTACCGCTTGATGAGCTGCTACTTGAATTTGTCTTTTTGGAAGACAAGGTTAAAGAGCTTTTTTTCTTTGCATTCGATGAACTTTTTTTCTTTGTGCTTGACGAGCTTGACGTTTTCTTTTCTTCTTTTGCTTCAGGTACATAAGCATAGTCAGATGCACTGTATGTTGATGGCGTATAAGAATATGTAGGTGCTTTATACGATGTTTTTCCCGCACTGCTATATGAATAATTTGTCCCTGCACCGGTATATCCTAAAGCTGCTTTTCCTTTACGCTCCTCTTCTTCAGCAATGTTTTGGCTATAAGAAGAATTACCTTCCTCCTCTGAATAACCCTGAGAATAAAGCCCGTTATTACTTCTGACGTTGTTATACCACTCTTTAACCTTATCCTCATTGACATAATCCTTTAATTGTGAATTGAAATATTCTTTCTTTTCCGCTGTATCAAGGAATTTGCTTTTGGCATTTGATAATGCCTCATCGGCTGATTTACCGCTTCGTAATTCCTGAACTATGAATTTATTCATATCACCATGCAAATCGTTATATTTCGTACTCAGCTCATTTGCTCTGATTTCTTCCTGATGCGTAGCAGCATACATTTCTTCGCCGATTTTCTGACAAGCCTCTTTAACTTCGTTATACCAATTTGTGAGAGTAGTACCGAAAATAGAATCAATTGTGCTTAATACACCGTCAAACAGATTAACAAGACCGTTTCCGAAAGATTCAAAGCCGCCCATAATATCACCGGATAAGAAATTTGTAACGCCGGAAAAAACATCTGCAAGTGAATTAACAAGCCCCGCAACAATATCAAGAGCCGGACCGAGTATCTGTAACAGCACATCCGCAAGCGATGATATTACAGGCATAATAGTCGATAATGCACCATCAATAAGACCGATAACAGCTGATAGTAACTTCCCGACTGCTGAGATAACAGTACCGAGCGGTTCGGCAAGCTCTGCCACAAGCTCCAGAATCGGAGTAAGCAGTTCAATTACAATGTCAAGCACCGGCAGTAACGCCTCTATTACTTCCATTAGAGGTGGAAGTAACGTATCGACTATTTTGATAATCGGAGGTAACAGCTTATCAAAGAGCTTAATCAATGTAGGAACAAGCTTCTGAATTATACGAGTGACACTTTCCATTATCGGCTTTAGCAGCTCTATAAACTGAGGAAGTATCCCTGTGATCAGCTCGATGAGCGGCGGAATAAGATCTGAAACGCTGTCAAGTATCGGCTTAACCTGCTCAATTATCTGTGGCAGAAGCTCCGAAATAATCGGTTCGATAAGCTCAATAATATCCTTAAGTACGGGAATAATCTGTTCGCCGAGCGGAATCAGAAGCAGTTCAATTGTACGGGAAAGTCCGTTGCACATATCGGATAAGCTGTTGTACTTAACTGATTCCATCTCACCGAGCTTATCACGGGTTTTGTCAATGCTGTTCCCCATGTGTGCCATAGCGAGAACGGCATCTTCTCCGAGGTCTTCCCACTTTGTGCCGTAAAGCGCAACACCGGCGGCATTGCGGTCTACATCACTTTTGCAGGCTGCAAGCTTTTCGTTGACCAGCTTGAATGCCTGATGAGCACGGTCACCACCTGCGGCAAATTCTTCACCGAGCTTTGTTGCGTCAAGCCCGAGCAGAGCCATTCCGTCGGCGGTAGTCTGACTACCATCCTTTGCTCTGATAGAAAACTCTTTAAAAGCATCATTCAGAAAATCAACTTGAAACGCACCGTTTTTTGCGCCTTCTGCCATCATAGACATGGCTTCTTCGGCGGTAAAGCCCATATCAGCATAGTAAGTGCTGTACTCGGCAAGCTGATCGGCTATGTCACCGTTCTGATTTAAGCCCTTTTCTGCACCCTGAGCAAGGAGATTATACGCTTCCTCGGCTGTAATGCCAAACTGCTTCATTAGAGCATTTGCTCCACGGATACCCTCAGAAACGTCTATATCGTATGTATCTGATAAAAGATATGCGCTTTCAATAACCTTTTGAAGCTCATCGTCTGTGACGTCTTTCATCTGCTGCTTAATAAGAGCAAGCGTGTTGGATATATCATCAAAGCTTTCGCCATAATTATCGCCGTAAACTTTCTTGATGATGTCACCGTATTTTTCTGCTTCTTCCGCAGTAAGCCCGAGCGATGCGGTTAGCTGATTGTTAGCCTTATCAAGCTCGTTTGCCGAGGAGATTGCTTTGCCGGTGGTGGCAACGACAGCGGCTCCTGCGGCGGCAAGACCTGCACCGATTGCAACGCCGATGCCTTTTCCGACGCCTTTAAGACCTGTGCCGATTTTTGAGCCTATGCCGGAAGTTTTCTTTTCGACTTCTGAAGAAAGTGTATCGGTACTGTTGATAATTTCTTGCGTATCCTTTTTATAGTTATCAACTACTTTGTCGCCTTCTTTTTTTGCAGTCTGCGTTACAGCTTCCTTGTTTTTCTTTTCGGTCTGCACTACTTTGTCAGACTGCTTCTTTGCTGTGTCTGTTATATTCTTCTGCGTCTTGGAATTGTCGTTCTCTATTTCATCGTTTGCTTTTTTCACAGCCTGCGAAATGTTTTCCTGCGCCTTTTCAACGACTTCTTCCTGTTTTTTTGCGCCTTTTTGAGCCGCTTCGGAAACCTTTTTTCCGGCTTCCGCCATATCAGCGTCTATTTTACTTAAGTCCGCACGGACTTCAAATTCTACTCTTCCGTCGCTTTCCGGCATAATCTCACCTCTCTTCTGCCTGTTTTTCGAGAATACCCCATAACCGTTCCCAACCGTCTTTCGCCGATTGTTTGTTTACGGGATTTTTAATCGCATACTGTGCTTTGAGTTTTAACAGTGCCGATATCTGTTCCTGATTTTTACCGTTAGGTACAGGGACAGGGCGTGTGCGTATGTCGATAATATCACACAGTCGTGTATCGGAAGGCAAAGCTCCTAGAAGGGAAACAAATTCCCACCACTGTAGCTTTCCTTGTTCTTTGAATAAGTCGATGCCATATGCTTGTCTGAATGCCGCATAGATAAACGGTGCGTCTTGCTCAAAGCTTATCGTTTCTGCTTCCGTGTCAGAGGTATTTTTATCAAAATTGATAAGCTTGTCAAAAATCTCTTTGACAACTTCGGCTCTTGCCGCAAGCTTTCTTACTTTCGGAGCTACTACAAGCCAATCAAAGATAATATCAAACAAATCTATGTCATCAAGCTCGTTTTTGCTGAGTATCTCAAATGCCGATAAAACACGGTCAAAACTCAAATTTAATGTATAACAAATGCCCCCGACTTCTATACTGCGGGGGCATGGCTGTGACAATGAATATGTACTCATTAGCGGTACTTGTGTAGTGCTCTGATCTGAGCCTTGCGATTACGGAGCGTTTCATTGATTTTCGGAACAATAACGGCATTTATGAAAGGAACTACCTGAATGCCCATTTCAATGTAATTGTCCTCAAAAAAGTCAAGCAGTCTTTTTGTTCCGTCTTCGCCGAATATCAGCTCGAATATTGCGATTACAGCGTTACCATATGCCTCATAAGCGCATTCAAGATCTGTTTCACCGCCGTTTTTTCTTATTTCTTTAAGACGTCTTTCCGCATCAATTACTTCCGTCTGTTTCTTTCGGAAAGCTGTGCAGACGGCATCTGCATCTATGTCTATATCAATGCTGTCGATGACGTTTCCGTTTTTATCAGACAGCTCAAGAGTTTCCGTGATTTTCTGTGTTCGTGTGATTTTGTATGCCATTGTTATCCTCCTGACAAAAATTCAGCAGTGTGCCGTTTGGCACACTGACTGTTTTTTGATGTAATATCAGACACCCGAAACGGTGGCTGTTGTTATTGCGGGTTTGCCGTTAAAAGCGATCGTGCAGCTTATAGTGTTGGGAGCTGTAGACTCGCCGCCGCCTATGCCGGCAGCTGTAACCGTGACAGGGCAGGTAAGAACCTTGCCGTTACGGGTTATCTTGATGTCAGTTACTCTCTTTGATCCGATCTCATACTGAATTTCATCAAGAAAAGTACAAACAGGATCATCTTTGATGAAGTCGCCCGTAAGCACAACTGTAGGAGCTGCGCCAACTACCGCAGAGCTTGCAAATCCGCCGTCTGCAAGATATGTCGCACTGTATACGACCTCGTTTATTGCGGTCGTTACCGATTTGAATGCCTTGCGCATATCCGAATATGTAGCCGCTTCTCCTGTAGGAGTAGTATTGATCTCTACCTTTATTTCACTGTTCAGCTCGGCTTTGCCGACAGTAGGTATTACCTGTTCATTTGCCATATTAGTACCTCCTAAAATGCTATCCTAACATCAACAATCATGGAATATATCCAAAAGTCCCCGACCTTACCGACAGGAGCGGCATCGGTTGAAACCGAAGCACTTAACAGCTGAACGCTGTCATCTTGTGGCAGTTCGGTTGCTTTCGAGATAAGATTGCCGATATTAAATAGCTGTTCCATAGCTACACCTTGTGTCTTGTTTTTCGATAAAAGAAGAAGCGGCAAGGTTCTGTCCTGCCGCTGCCTGTTAAGTGTAGCACCGTTATCCTTTGCCGCCTGCACTTCGGCGGAGATACCTCCGCCGACAGGCAAGCCGGTTGTTTCGATTGTATATCCGAGCTTATCTTCTATAAAATTGAGAATAAGCTCGATTGCTTTTTTCTGAGGTGACATTATTTATCACTTCCTGTTAAAAGTTTCTGCAGTTGTCTTCGCCACTGTTCCCCTTTAACCGATTCCGCTTTATGCGCCCACATTTTGCAGGCTTTTGGGTTTTCATCATGTGAATATGATATAGGGTTACCTTTTTTAGATACGCCATAGTACAATGTTCTTGCATAAGGTGTTTCCCAACGAAGAACCATAGCAATACTATCGTTTCTTATTTCAACTTCACTGCCTTTAGCACGGGCAAGTGCTTGTAACTGTTCTGAAGTCACTTTTTTTCCGAGCGGTGGTACCCAATCGGCAGAGATTCCTGTATGGATTATACTGCTATTTATGAGAACGCTCTGATCTTGAGGAGCGTAATCGTTGCAATCCTTAAGGAAATTTGACATAAGAAGTTTCATAGCATCATGTGTTTTTTCCGTCATTCTCGCCTTGACTGCCGCACTGTTAATGTTAATCTTCACATTCATAACGATAACCCTATCTCATAGTGATGCGGAGCGTTTGTGTCATACCGCTTTATGCTTGCAATTCTGTATTCCGTTTTTTCAAAAATCACTTTTGCGCCCGGCACAAATCTGAAATTCGGTGGTTTGGAATTACGGCAGTCATAATACATGACTGCGTCAACCTTTACCTGATTGTTCTGCTTATCGCTGGTATAACTCTCTGTTGGTTCTATACGGACATAGTTCAATGTTTCCGTAGACGTTTCGGAGATTTCGCCCCATCTGTCGGTCTTTTCGGCAACAACAGCGGCAGTGTGAATCAAAAGACTGCGTGGTATAGGTTTCATCATAACGCATCAAGTCCTTTGTACATAAGACCTGTCGGTAAAAGCAAGCCGTATGACGCATTGCATATAGGCAGTTTCCCGTCCGATACGCTGCTGTTGCCGCCTGTCGAATAGCTGAAGCTGCCGAGCGAGATGTTACTGAAACTGCCGTCATGCACAAACGAAAGTCCACCGTTTGCCGATATATAATCGACCTGCCAGCAGATAGCGTCTTTAACGGAAGTCTGAACTGTTTCGTTCAGACTGTCAAAATTAGCTATTCTGCCGCAGGTCTCGTTATATATAATAATGTAAGCAATTTCAAGGAGCTTAGCAAGCTCCTTGTCATTGCCGTCAAACTCTCCGCAGAAAACGTCTTTGTAGTAGTCAGGTGTAACTATCTGCTGCATCGGATACCTCCGCCGGCTTCTTTGACTGCTTAGACTGATTTTTGTTTGCCGAAGTTGTTTTCTGCTCCTGCTGAACTGTGTTATCCGATATATCGTCGGCTGTAAATCCTACTCTTGTCATGGAAACCTCCTTAGGTCAGTGCCGTTGTATCACGGTTGAGGTAGATACCCTTTACCTTGTTTTCATATGTTTCTGCGATGCTATAAGCACGGTAGAAGAACATATAACCGTCATCTGTCTGGTTTTCCTCAGGAGTAATTACCTTATTGACCGTGTGCTTACCGAACTGGATAACGGCATCACGGTTTATTATCATAAAGTTGATTTTATATCCGCCCGTTGCGCCTGCATAGCCGCCTGCGGTCTCGTTGCTTGAGGTGCCGTCCTTCATATCGATCGCCGTATAGAATTTTGTCTGCGGAACAGTGATGATCTTTTCAAAACGGTCAAGGATAGCCTTGCTCTTTGTTGTGTCAACGTTTTTCGCAAGCGTAAGCAGTGTAGGAGTAATAAAGAGTATCTTTCCGTCAACGTTTACTTCCGCCTCGTCCTGTGCATTGACAGCGGTCTCGAGCGCTGTCAGGACAGCTGTACCGGCGGTGGGAGTAGCTTCGGCGGCGGAGAGAATGCCTGTTGCACTTGCGTATTTTGCAAAGCGGAAAGCGTCCATTTCGGGAACTACCTTTGTTCTTATGAACTCGCTTGCAAGCTTGCCGAACGCAATACCCGCTGTTTCTTCGTTGTCCATAGCGTCAACGGAGAACTTACGACCTCTGTCATAGTTGCACGACTTGGTTTCATAGGTGATTGTAACATCGCCCTTAACATAACCGCTTGAACGAGAGTAATCTGCAAGACCGTCCATACTCATCTTAGGGATAAGAAACTCTCCCGCCTTTGCACCCATTCTCACCGTGTCGGTGTCAGCGTCAAGCACCGAGGTTGCCGCTGCCTGCTGATAGACGGTATCGAGCTTGTCGATATACGCCTTGAATTTTGTAATTGAATTCGCCATAGTGATTTTCCTTTCCGGGCTTACTTAATGCCCATTATCTTGTTGATTCTTGCTTCATCGGCTGTTTTCTGTTCATCGTTTGCAGTTGCAACAGCTGACGTAACTATTGCCTTGGGAGGTTTTTCTCCCTTGAAGTTGGGATATTTTTCGATCACACTGTCAATAGCCTTGTCAAGTGTAACATCTCCGGCGACCTTTGACTTTGCGAGCGCAAGCACATCCTCAATGCAATCTGCCGCAACGCCGACAGAAAGTGCGTGAACCTTGCCCTTAAGCTCGGCTATCTCCTGCTTGTTTTCCTCCTGAGAGTTGTCGCGGTCGACGGGGGATTCCGCACCGCCTGATTTTCCGTCGTCAGCCTTTCCTGTTTCTGAATTTCCGGAAGGCTCGGCTTTCTGCTCAGCGTGCGGTTCGGACTGCGCAACAGTTTCCGTGGCAGTGCCGTTCTGTGCGCCGCTCTGAGCAGAGGCAGCTGCCTGTTCCGCCTGAACTGTGCTTTCGGCATTCTCAGCTGCCGATGTTGTGATTTTTTCATCCATAATGATTTTCCTTTCTGTAAAATGGGTAATATAAAAACAGCACCGTGAAAGTGCTGTTTTAATCATATAATTTGTCATAAGAAAAACACCCTCGAAAGGGTGCTTAAACGTTGTATTTATCTCTTATGGTTTTAATTCGTTTACGAAAAGCTATGGTTAAATCCATAAGTTCTTTTGCTGATCTGTCATCTCGTCCGTGAAAACCTTTATACTTAGATTCGATATTGGAATATTGTGACTGATATTCTTTTTTTAGCTTTTCTAATTCTTCATAACAACCGTCAGGGTAGTTTTGAGCGTTTATATGCGATTCCGAGTTTTTCACAGGCTCTTTTAATTCTTTCATGTTGTTCATCTCCTAACGGTATGAGTTCTGGATTATGAAATAGAATATCATCCACTTCAAGTCTTGCTTCTTCATAAAGTTGTTCGGCTAAATCAGCAGGCGTCTTATTTTTAATAATCATCGTGTAAAGATATTTCTCGTCACAAGCATATGAAATGTATGAACCGTCTCGAATACTTTCAACAAGGTCTTCCTTACTAAAGGAATACTGACTTTGTCCCTTAACGTGATTATGGATATTGATACTACCATCCATTTCGTCACCAAGAAGTCCGGTATTGACAGTATATTCATCACCGTAAACAGTATACATTTTTCCTCTTTTGTTTATTACACGACATTTTTCAATAGGACTTTGTGATTCTTCTGTAATAAATTTCTTTAATTCAGAAGAAACAGCTTTACCATCATTGATATTAACTTCTCCGTAATTTTCATAATAATGTTCAGATTTGTTAATAGATTTCCCTTTACCGCTTGACCTTATTATATCATTAACAGCAGAATTGTCAACATCAATAAGCTTTATCTGTTCCTGCTCAGCCTTTACCGCCGCCTTATAGCTTGCTGTTGTCTTAGCCGCTTGACTGCGTCCGTATCCGGGTGTTGCCGTTCTGTCGGGCTTGTATGTAAGCCCGTTTTTCTCACAGTAGCTTTTAAGCTGCTGTTCCTGCTGCTTGAGCTTATAAGCCGCCTTGTCAAAACCCTCTTTATCTCCGAGAGTGTCAAGAGAGGTACATTCCCGTTTGGAAGCTCTGACCTTGCGTTCAAGAGCACGTTGGTTGCAGATTTTTTCGTACTGCTCGGCATTTTCCTTTTCGTCATACGGAAAATATGTTTGAACGCTTATTCCGGGCAGGAACGGATAGATCTGATGACCGCAGTTTATACCGAGAAGCCCTGCAGGCTTGCCGTAGGAGCTTGACCGCCAAGCATAGAATTTAATACGTTTGCCGTCAAGATCGGTTGTATAACCTCCGCCGCCGTTGCGGTTGAATATTTTTCCCTGATCTTTAGCACAGAGCGGTCTTGCACCGCTGTGACTGCTGACCTCCACCAGATCAAGCCCATATTCGTCCATAAGGGAAAACTGTGTTTCTTTCGCAACGCTTCCGACAGTGGAGCGTATACACATATTAGTGTATGCTTCCGGCGACCAGTTCCGACCGTTTTTATCGACAAAAGCCGGGATACCTTTCTGCGTCATCTCGCCGATACATTCCCGCATGGCACTCTGACGTGCTTCAATTCCGGTAACGACCTTTCCTGTAGCCTTATTCAGACTGTCTATGTATTCCTGCTTATTTGCAAGCTCGGCAGTACGGTTGATTACCTGCATAGCGGCGTTCTTTGCCTTATACTTCATCGTTGTATTTGTAAGGTTCAGGTCTTTTTTTGCCTGTTTTTGAAGCATTTTAAGACTATTTAACATATTGCCGGACATTGACGGCGTGGCTCGTCTATCAATAAGCCCCTCCTGCACCATACGTTTTAATCCCGGCGCAAGCTCCTGAATAGCGGAATTTGCCGCTCTCTGAAGCGTAAGCTCCAGAAGCTCGGGCGTTTTTCCTGCATATTCAGCTATCGTTTTTGCGTTCTGCTTAGTCAGCTTGCCAAGCTCGGCAAGCTTCTTCATTTTCCACTTTGCCGTATCTTCTTCAATTCGCCCTGCGGCAAGATAAGCGGCTATGTTTGCGATAAGATCGGTTTCCAGTCCGACGATAAGGTCGGTTATACCCTGTGACAACTGCAGGGAAGTCAGCTTATTCATAGCTGTCACCGTCCAGTATGCCGCCGTCTATGGCGTTTTCCTTTGCAATACGCTGCAGTTCTTCTGCGGCTTCTGCTTCATCAATATTCTGTGCTTCCATAATAGCACGAATTTTTGATTTAAGCCCTGCCTGAACAAGCTTGATATTGTTATCTATACGGGTGTTGTCATCGCCGATAATGTTATCCTGCCAGTTTACAGATACCGTGTATTCCTTGCTGACTTCCTCCGAAGCCTGCGTTACCTCGATGATCGCCGTTGCAAGACTTTCAAGCACCTCGGATATGATATTCTTGTTATTCTGCACGGTGCGAAGTGTGTCCTTTTCATCGGCGGCAACTTCTGTCGCCGTTTTTACGCCGGAATTACTGTCAAACGACAGCGTTCCCGGAGAGAAACCAAGCTGAGTGCTGAGTATATTCAACTGAAGCTTCAGAGCTTCAACGTGTTCGGTCACCCTGAGGGACTGGGTATTGTCGGATATATTTAACTTCGGCGCATCATCGGCGTTGAATGCCTGATATACTTCGTCATCGGTGTCAAAGTATTTTACTTCGTTGCCGTCGCTGTCATAGGTCGATTTAATGCATTCCGAAGGAATAATAATACGCTTCTTGCCGAGTATAAATTCTCGCTCAAGGCTGTCGAATATTACATCTATTTCCCGTAGCGTGTCTATTGAATTTGCAAAAACAGGCAAGCCGAGCGGCAAGTCGAAAACCATATTGTTTCCGACTGCAGGTTTGAAATAGCAGAATAACGGCTTTTGAACACCTTTGAACACCATTTCATATTCAAGTTCCGGGAACAGCTCGGAAACCGGTACTGATTGACCAAGATAGCTTCGTGAATCACTGCGCCGCAGTATATGATAGATGTGAACGCCGTCCGACTGCAATGTATGATACTCGAACAGTTTATAGAAATAACCGTTCTGAACATAGTCGTTGCAGAAAATACCTTCCGTTATCTGCCTGTTATTCCATTTTGTCGGAAAGAAACGATCAGCGTTGATGTAGTTCAGGCATATAACATTATCCTCGAGATACACCTTTATAACTCCGCCGCCGAGTGCGTATGACCGGGAAAGAAATTCGGGAAAACGCTCCCAGAAACAGTTATTTTCAAGAACCTCACTTACCGTATCGTTGTACTTTTCGTCATCAACAGATATATCGCACTGTTCTGAAAAAGTCATCGTGGCGAGCTTATCGCAGATTACCTTTGCCATATTCGTCATAGCTCTGGGACGGCTTTTCTTCTTTATTCCGCTGTTTGTAACCGTCCTCCAAGGAGGTTTACCCTGATAGATGCGTTTTGCAGGCTCGATGTGCCGTGTATAATAGTCGGATATATCGACTATCGGCACGTTCGGAAATGCCTGCTTTATATAAGAGTATATCGACATCAATTTTTCCTTTCTGCGTCGAAGACGTTACTCATGTAAGCTTCGGTGCTGTATTCCTGTGCGTCAAGGCTATCAATATTTATGCTTCCGTCATCAAGACGTATTTCGGTCGCCGCATTTGGCTTCCATATAGCAGTTTGAAATGCCTCTATCGTATGCTTGCAGTGCGACATTATTTTATATCTGTCAGCCGCAATCAGACGGTTATAGAACAATATACGATTGTTGATCGAACCTTTCCGTGCATTGTGGATATTCACACGGAGCTTTCTTCTCTGAGCGGCAAGGCGCACACCTTTGATCAGTATTTGTTCTGCTGAATCGAGATAAACCTCGGTGCATTTCCACCTGCGGCATACACCTTCGATAAAATTACAGAAGTCGTTTTCAAGCTCATACGGTGATATTGTTTCCTTGCGGTAGTATTCGTCAAGCGTTACGACTGACTGAAATCCTTTGGTGAATCCGGTCGCATTAAGCGTATGAGCCGAACCGTTTCCGCCGAAGTCGCCGCCGATCGTTACAAACATCAGATTGTCCGGAGGTGCATCAATAACATATCTTGATGGATTGTCGGCAAACAGTGGGTAAATAACACCCTCAGCCGCTACCCAGTTACCTCGGATAAAGCGTTCAAAATAAACACCCGTGTATTCTTTTTTTATTTCCCGGACATATTCTTCCGGAAGCGTGGTATTATCATCAATAAGAAATCGCATAACAAGCATATCGACCTTGACATTGTCTATATATTCCTTTTTTAGCCAGTGCGTCGGAACATCCGGGTTTGTTGTAGCGATAAGCTTTGCACCCTTGACTGACAATCGGGAGAGAAGCATCGAAAAGAAGTCTTTCGGGAACAGCGTCAGCTCGTCGCAATAAGCTCCGCCAAGCGTCATGCCTCGTATCTTATTCTCGGACTTTGCATCATTTGCTCCCTCAAGCAGTATTTTTCTTCCAAATAATCTGCCTTCTTTGGTAGACAGCGAATACTTGAAGTTGTCTTCTCCAACAAGCTCCTGCAACAGCATCAAACAGTTACGTTTTAATGTTTGCAACGTTTTTGCCGACATCAGATAGGCGTAATCGGTAGGGCGGTCTGCTATCCAGAATGCCCAAAGAATAAGCGATATCCATGTCTTGCCGCTACGGACGGAGCCTTCAAGCAGATTAAGTCGGTGTAGTTTGTTGTGCTTTAGCAAACTCATCAGCTCCTGCTGTTTAGCTGTAAATATCAATTCATTTGACATTCTTCATAGCCTCCAGTATAGCGTCAAGCTTGCCTGCGCCGTCTTCCGATATAGCAACCGGAGCTTTGCTGTAAGTATCGCCGGCTTTGTTCGTCAGAAAGAACTCTACCGCCGATTGATTCGGAGGAATATCACGAGTAATTATTTCAACAGTTTTTCTTCCGCCGACAATACGCTCTCTGCGTTCCGTAACGGTATAACCGGTAGCGGCACGGATTAGTGCCTGTTCAACATCTGCCCGAACAAGCTCAGGGTTGTCGGCTATTAACTGCCTGACTCCTTCAGAGCGGTCGATAATCTGTTGTATTGCCTTTTGCCGCTTGCTTTCGGATGTATTCAGATAGCATTCGACCAGACTTTGAACGGCATTCACTCGCTGTTCGGTATCAGTTTTTTTGTATTTGTCGAGATCGGTTGCAAGGCTGTTTATTGCCCTTTTGCGATTGCTTTTTCTCACATTTGCTCACTCCTTTCGGGCAAAAAGAAAAAGAGCCTTATAAAAGCCCTTATTCTGCATTTGATTATGTTGACGTGAAATTATCCCACTTTGATTTTTGAAACGTTTTAAACGGCAATTAAAACGCTTTTATCGGTAAATATCCCGTTGGGATTATATCGGGATATGCTTCGCCATTCCGATTTTGAAAAAAATCAGATTACTTTGCGTATGTATACAGCCGTTCCGGTGGGGAGCGTATCGACCAACACCTTAGTTGCTGCACTTGTCTATATCGACCGCACAAGTTATCCTGTGTGACTCACCGTAAAGAGTGATCTCTATAACGGCTTTATGCTGTCTTCGGGAAAATTTCACTATTTTGTGCTCGTAGCGTTTGAGATAGCCGCTGTCTATCTTTAAAGTACCGTTCTCTATATGTCCTGTGCTGACCTTGAGTATATCGGGATTACGGCATAATCCTATGATATATTCTTCTTCTGTACAGGACAGACACGTTGTTTTGCTCACAAAGTTTCCGACAACGTGTATTTTGCGAATGGTATAATAATCATCGGCTGTCAGACGGTCGGTCTGAAAGAATATGTAACCGTCGAACAGCGGTCTAATCTCTTCGTGCCATACACCTTTTTTGCGATACTTGTACAACTCTCTCGGCACATACGCTGTATAACCGAGTTCACGCATCGAGTACATAACAGCCGTTTCAGAGCCTGACTGTACATATATTACATATATCATTCGCCGTCACCCTCTTTCTGCTTACCTTTGATATATGCGGCAAGCTGAGAATACAACTGAGGGTTATCCTTAGCCATAGCGGCGAAGATGTCTTCCTTGAAAACATCATACGCCGCATCCATTGATGAGCGGTTCTTAGCGTCTGTGTCCCGTTTATATGTTGCCGCTTTTATCAGCGATGGCACTGCAGCAATCAGCTTTTCGGGCGGGACATCTTTTAGACTGTCATCGCTTAAATTCTGGATTGCTTCCATTACTTTATGGTTTGTTAGTCGGGCAAGAGCCTCGGAAACATCAAGATCCGGATATTTGGCAAGCTCCTCGTTTATAAGGCGGAAGTTATTGCTAATGAGCATTACCTGCTCCAAAGAAGCATTCAGAGCCTGTGCATAACGTGCTACCGAAGATTTTGAAACCTCATAACCGTTTTCACGGATGAAGTCTACAATGTCACTGTAGCGATATTCTGACGGGTTATTTATCATCATATCAACGGTTTCCCTGATGTCGCACGGCAGCTTGTCGACTTTACCTCTTTTACGATTACGTTTTTTCATAGTATCGCCTCCTTACAGATCTATGCAAGGATCTTCGATAGCACCGTTAACAAGCTGTATGCCCTTAGCGGTCAGCTTACCTGCAAGCTGTGTATAATCGTCGCCGATGCACTCTACAGCCTGTTCGGAACGTATCTTCACGAGCCGTATATATCCACCTTCAAGCAGATAATTAAGACTGTCAAGTGCTTCATTCTCAGCGATCTGAGGCTCAAGAGCGGCAGTTACATCTACGAGATTGACATAATCGGTACGGAGCAGATTGATTGCTCTGATCACAGCCCCATTGTTTTTAATAAATTTGTTTTTCCTGAGCTGATCTTTTATATTCATCAATTGCCCCTCCTGTCCTTATCGGCAAGATTATCTATCTTTGTTTCCAGACGTGTCATAACACGGATAAACTCGGAATTTTTGACTGATGTATCCTTAAGTTCATCAATTGCGCTGTCAATCTTGTCTATAGTGTGCTTGATTTCTTCAACTTCTGCCTTAGTGGCGTATCGGTCGTTAAGATTTTTGATGTCAGATTTGCACTCGCCGATAATCTCTATGTAATGCTTAATCTCGTCTTTGGTGACGCACTTGTCCTGTCTGTCTATAGTGCGTTTTACAAAATACGAGATAATGCCGACTGCGCCTGTAAATATGATGTTTAATACAGCTGTTAAAATATCTCCGATTTCCATGTAAAAAAGTCCTTTCAAAGCTTTTGTTATAAGGTATTTTGATATACTATTTTTAATGTAATTTTATTGTACCATTTAAGAGTAAAAAAATAAAGACACCAAACAGTTACTATTTAAGTAACCATTTAGTGCCATACGAACTATGCTGTATAATTATACCAGAATCGAAGAATAAAGTCAAATAGAAAATTAGTCATCATTTTTGTTTAGTTTGCTGATTGATTATTTTGAACAAAAATGGTATTATTCTATTGAACCTCAAGCTGACGGCTTTTCTTGCACTCCAGGCTACTTCATTGCGACTTGGCAATCGGATGAATGTTGTGAAATGGAGGCCATTGAAATGAAGAGAAAGAGGAAGACAAATAAAAGCACATTAACTATCGTGTTTATTCAGCACTTGTGTCTGCTTATCACACTTATCATTATTGTGTTAAGTATTATGAAGTTCTAGAATAAAAGCTGGGCTACCTAAGCCCGGCTTTTATTTTTTGCTTCTCTTTTTCAGAAAGTTCAAGGCAATTCATAATCTCTGCAGAATAGCCGTGCTCCGCAGCAATATCTTTTGCGACTGTAAATGATATAAGGGTAGACGGCTTTGCAATCGCAATACGCTCACCTCCGAAGTAGCCGACAAGCTTGCGGTATGCTTCGATACCGATTACCTCAGCTATTTCCGCCTGCGTTCCTGTCAGATGCTTTATCTGCAGATAATCAAGTTTTGATTTTGCCATCGGTACGCTCCTTTCTGCGCTTTTCCGCCCGAACATATCGTTTGATCGTGTCAATAAGCTCCGCACCCTGACGTTCCGAAAATCCCTTGAAAATGTCATATTTCGGATTGACGGTAATACCGAGTTCCTTTTTAATAATGCCGCATAGCCGGTCTTTAACGGTGACAGCAGACGGGGAAAGCTTTGCAAACTCATACATAAGCCCGAAAATTTTGCTTATCTGAGCGTTGCTTATATATGCCTTGACCTCCGGAGTTATAGCCCGGAGGTTTGCTTGCAATTGTCTGATTACTATATCCGCCTGCTCGTCGTTCAGCTCCGATATAGATTCCTTAAGTGTTAGCTGATATACAAATCCGTGCAGATCGTCTGATTTATTTCCGTCATCGACAAGTCCGCATTTCCGTCCCAGAGAGTAGATGTACCTGCGTTTCTGCTTTATATCCATTATAACACTGTTATCTTTGTCGTGTCAGATACCGATATAGCGCTATTTATCGATTTGATAACTTCTTCGACACTGCGTCCGTTTTCAATCGTTTCCAAAACAGTCATAAAACGCTGCCATTCAAGCGATTCAGCGAAAAGATATGCGTAATCCGCTGCGTCCTCTTCCGAAAATCCTCCAATGGCAATTAGGTTTTTGCAGTCTGTCAGGAAGTTCGCACCTTTAAGCTTCTTTTGAAGTGCGCTCTTTGCAGAATCATCACACGGCAACTGTTCGAAAAACTCATCAACAGTCAGTTTGTGTTCCGGCACAGTAATATCGGCTGCATAAACACTTGCAAATGTTCGTTCAAGTTCTTTGCTTTTGAAAGTATACTTTGGCTCGAGCGATTCTTTGATGTAGTCACCGAACGCATCACCCATCAAACGCTTCAGAACGGCAGGAGATATAATCTTTACTGTTCTGGCTTCGGTGTACGTAACGTCATGTCCGTCATTATCATCAAATGTGCAGGTTCTACGCTTGCTGTCACGGAGCTTTTCACCGCCGAGCTTCAAGAAAAACGCTTCAAGCTCTTTGTACCGCAAATCAAGGGTTGCTTTTTCTTTGGACAGCTTTGCCATTTCTTCAACTTTAGCGGCAATTATTTCTTTTGTTACTGTCATTCTGCCACCGCCTTTGCTATTACCGCAGCACAGTCCGGGCATATATCTATGCCCTCGTAGTTTACTGCCTCTGTGCGATTTCCGCAGAATCGGCAGACAGGAACGTGCTTGCGGATATGGATTTCTCCGGTATTGTCATCGACCGTAAGGTCTATCGCTTCACCGGGAGTCAGACCTGCATACTCGCATAAGTCTTTTGGCAGACAAACATTCCGCTTAGCTGTAAGTCTTTTGCTTTTCAACATTGCCATAATAGTTCCTCCTTGTTTTTTATTACTCCACTCTGCATTTATACGGGCTTGTGACCGTTGCTGATCAGCAGCTGCATTAGAGCAGGGAGCTTATACTCCCTGATTTTTATAGATTTTTCGTCTGTAGCACCCGAAGCCGATAACCGGAACGAGCTGATTCTTGCAAGTTGGGTTTCCGTCTTCATCGAGATACTTGTGTTCGCAAGTGTAACATTTCTGTGCAGTATCCCTCTTTTCGCTATCAGGGGTTCGCATGATATGTAGATTAGTTGGTTTCACGCTTTTTACCTCTTTTCTTCTTGATAGCTTCCAGCTGTGATAATCTTGCTACATAACGAGGATTTTTAGCTACAAACTCACCGTAAGAAAGTCCGTACTTCATTGCTTCAGCAACTATAACCTCTATCTGTTCCATATTGCTCATTTCTTTCACCACCTTTCGTGCACTCTGTCTTTTCACGGGCTTGTGACCGTCCACGGCGACATTACACGGGAGCTTTCGCTCCCTGAGATTATTCTGATTTACCTTTGCTATAGCCTTTTTTGTATGCACTGTTGTAAATCTTATCTGCTATAACCGTGCTGAAATATATTTTCGCCAGTAACCAACCTATGTAGAGAATTACAAGCATAAGAGGGATTATAAGAACCTCGCCGCCGATTGATCCGTCAGGACGGTCGGCAATAACATTTGCGTATTCTATTACACTTACAGTCGCTGTGCCGGCAAAAAACGCAGCGGCAAGCATTAACACATTGTTAATAAACTTTCTCATTTGTTATACCATTCCTTTTTTATCAGCTTTGTCTGTCTGTTGTGCCGGCAGACAAGAAGCATTATTGTCGGTGTATCTTTAGCTATCAACCAGTTATCCGGGTTGATGTGCGCTCGTTTCAGAAAATCGTATTGTGACCTTGTAGGTTTCTTCCCGTGCATACCGTCACCTCACAACGCTTCGTACATCGATTCGCATGAACTTTGCCATAGCGGCAAGACCGTTAAGATGAAAGTTGCCGTTGTCATACGCTTGTGAGAACAGTCTGACCGCCCCTCTGAGTCCCGCTTCGCTCTGAGCGACCTTATGCAGGAACTCCAGTTCCTGCTCCATGTATGATGATACAAGCATAGGGAACATCAGATCCACATCCTCACGCTTGATGTCGGTTGTAACAAATTTGGGTGACAGCCATTTACGGTTATTTATCTGACGGTAGTTACGTCTGGTCTTGCCTTCAAATTTCTCTTCGATGCCGTTATCGCCGACAAATGCAACGCCGAGCGTCTGACCTTTATCGGAAAAGTAATCGGCAAAGCTACGGATAGTTTCTATTCCGTGGAACGTCAGAAGCTGTCCCTCATCAATGATAATAACCATACCGTCATGTAGCTTCTGTGCAATTGCAAGCCACAGATCGTCTGTTGACTGCGATATGGGAACGCCCAGTTCAAGTGCAATTAGTTTAAGCACCGCTTTTGCCGACTTAAAGCAAGGGTTAACTGTGATAACGATGCTGTTCAGCGGATTGTCTGCGTGATATTTCTGCACAGCTTTTGTTTTACCGATACCGCTGTCGCCGGTTGCAATTGCAACGCCGCCTTTGATCTGACAGGTCTTGATTGTCTGATAGATCTTCTCCGATATGCTTGTCGGTGCATAATCTACCTCGCAGTAAACAGCAGCTGCATCGGTTTTTGTTGAAAAGTAAGCCTCGAGCTTTGCAAACTGTGCTTCTTTGTTACCGGTATAAGCACCTTTTTTCAGCTGCGATATAGTTGATGCCGGAATACCGATGCGCTGTGCCGCCTTATTTGCCGATCCCATCTCTCCGGCAAGCTCGTCAAACTTGGCAAGCAATGCAAGTTCCTTTGTTTCGTCCATTGTTTGATCATCCTTTCCGAATTATTGCGTTAATATTCATCTTAGCGACGTCAATAGTTACCTCATTGACATCGGCAAGTTCGGGGTTGTCCTCCTTAAATTTGTCTGAAAATACAGGCTTGAATTTTGTCGGTTTTTCGACCTTGAATTTTTCTTTGCCTCTTTCGGCTCTGTTGATAGTCGCCGTCAGGAAGTCAATAGCCTGCTCTTCTGTGATAGACGCCGTCAGACCTTTCGAATAGTCGTGAACGGCATGAGTAACAGCACGGATCGTCTTTTCACCTGCGGCTATCTCATTAGGATCATCGGTGATATACGGTACGTTCAGATCCGTCTGCAGAGTCCATGTAAAGCGATATGCGTCTGTTGCTTTATCGTAGACACGCACCGTCTTATATTCCGCAGGATCATAGCGAACATATACCTCTTCGCCTTGATACTTCCATGCGTCTTCCGCCGAGTACCAGAGCTTTTCGCCTGCAAGCTCAATGTATACGCCATTGCGTTTGATTTTCTGATATCGGGTCGTTCTTGCAAGAAGAAGCGATAGATCTTCGTCTTTGGCATCTCGGAACTTTGTGTATTTGATCGATTCGTTCCAAACGTCAATTCGGCTCATACCCTTATACTTGCGTTCTTTACCGCCGTACTCGGAAACATTAAAGTCGCCGTCTATAAGGATCTCAAGGGCAGATCTTATCTGATCGTCCTCGGGAACTATACCGTATTTCAGCTTGTATTTGAGGCTCTCCGGACGCTCTATAATAGTACCGCCGCAGAAAGTCTCGATTACTCGGCTGATATGGTTTTTAAGTGTGCCGAATGTACGCTCAATAGGCTTTGCCTTAGCGTTTCTGACAATTGCATTGTGCATTGTAATGTCAAGCAATTGCAATATAGTCGGCGGTATATCGTCTGCATTCCATGTCTTTCGTGTTCTGTGACCTCTGCCACCTATATCGTGCGTAAGGAACTCAGATCCGTTATCAAAATACACCGATTTCGGAACGCCGAAACGCTTTATTGCGTGTCGGAGTGCAAGCAAAGTACTGTGTGAATCGGGCTGCTCCGTTAAGTTCCAGCCGACCAAAACGCCCGATTTTGCATCCAAAAATGCCGTTAAGTACATTCTGTGGGTCTTCTGACCGTTATCGCAGTAGGTCATAAAATCAAATGTATGGTTATCTGCTATCCATACATCGTTAGCCTGCAGGTCGTCATACATACGCTCTATGTACGGTATGTACTTATCGGTCATAGCCTTTTCACCGTATCTCATCAGTGCAATTACTGCCTGAGGGAGCTTTTCAGCTTGCCTCCGAAAACTGCGCTCTGAGGGGATATTGGGTAAATCTTGCGGATAAAACTCCGTCACCCACTCTATCATCAGCTGATAGCAGCGTGATACCGGAAGCCGGCGCTCGTCAAGGAAGAAATACATAAATGCGTCAAGTATATGCTTTGGAATATCGGTATGTCCTTTATTCCAACCGCCTCGCTTATCTATAAGCCCTTCAATGTCACCGTTCTTATATGCGGCGTACTTGCGGTACAGTATATCGGTTGATATTTCTATCTCGGGATGTTCGAGCTGCATTTTTGCTACAAAAAGCAGATCGGTATCGGCTTTTTTGCGATTACTCTTGGTTCTATACATCTCCCAGACTTTGAGTATCTTTATCCAGTCAGCTGCTTGCTGCCGTTCGTTTTCCGTGTACTCCTCAAATGGCTTTGTAACAGCCTTTGAACGCTGTTTTTCAACCGTTTTAGTCGGTGCTATTTCAAGCTCCTTACGCTTGGAGTTATAGTATCGCTCACGGGTTTTTTCGTCCATCTGATCAATGTCAAAAAGATACTCTTTGCGGTTATTTGCCGCATCGGCTTTTTCAATTGATGGTAGCTTTCCGTTTTTAGCCAACTGCTGAATATAACGTAAACTACAACCTTTAATTTCAGCTAATGCCGTAGCCGAAATCATCTCACTCACAGTAGATTTCTCCTTTCCAGCAAAGATAGATTACAGGTTATTTGGTAGAAACCGTATTGCAATTAACATAATAATCGCCGTTACCGCCGGAATTAAATATGAAAATAGTAAGTCCAACAGTTTTTCCTTCATTATCGTTTTCTTTCCGACCTGCCATCATCAGTACAGGGCGGTCATTCCCTGCAGACGGGCTGTTGCCCGTTTCGGCTGATTGTGATATAATGATTGTGAGAGGGGGTGAAATCATGTCGGAAAATTGTGATTTTATGAAAATTATGCTAAAAGCACAGGAGAGTGCCGGACAAGCAGTTCTTACACTTGAGAAAAGCAGAAATGCAGACAAATTTCCGCAAATGATGCCGACTGAATGGCATAAAGAACGTACTTATATAAATGCACTTGTTCGTGAAGCATTAGAAGAATATCACAAAGCACTTAAAGAAGCGTTTGAGAAGCAAGGCTTACAATTTCCAAATTTCTGAATCAGCTGATTCATAAGCAGTTTTTAAAATCTGATGTGCCCTGTCTTTAACAAAGAACTCATATTCGCTTTCGCCAAGAGATTTCGCATATTCTACCGAATATAAATAATGAAAAACCTCTTTTATAAACTCCAAATGCTTCCGGAAAATTTCCGCTATAGCCGCCTGCAATTCAAAATTGTCGGCGGCTGTATGATTTTCCTTGACCTTAACTTTGACTTTATGTATGTGCTGTCTGTTACGATTTTTCTGCTCGATTGTTGATTCTGTAGCAATTTCACTTTGCTCAGGCATAACTTTTTCCTTTCTGACCTGTCATCATCGGTACAGGGCGGTCATTCCCTGCAGACGGAAAACCTTGCGGCTTTCCGTTTCGACAATATAGAAAGGATCTGTAGCAAACTTCAAGCCGTTAGCTCTCAGTCTGCATATATGCTCGTCTTTCCAAGCTGTCACCGATGCAGTCTCCGCCTCTTCGGTTGAGTTCCGTTATCGTACTGCTGATTTGCAGGTGTGTCGGGGTAACCTCCTGCAATGTCTCAGTTCCATGGTAACCGCCCCTACAAACTGGGCTTGATACGCTCAAGCGGGCGGATATCGTACTTTGGCAACGTCTATCATCTCGAGCCTCCCGATCTTCCGTCGGGTAAACGCACGACCAGCCTGTGCGGTTTCATTCCGACTAATTTTTTATCCCGGATTTCCTTCCGGCGGTCGGTGGGTCTGGGCTTGATACGCTCAAGCGGGCGGCTCAGGCGAGTGCGATAAACTCACCTTTGCAGTAATCAAACGCTCCGACATAGGAGTCATTGACAAAAACATTGCCGACTGTATCGGTATCGGCATCTATATCAAGATTGCCTTTAGGCAGTCCGCCGTGCTCACGATACCAGTCTGTGAGGATTCTCTTCTTATCTTTAATGCTCATGATATTCTCCTTCCGAGTATTTCGTCTGTCGATACAGCAAAGAAATCTGCCAGACAGATCAGATTAGCGATAGACATCTGCTTGTTGCCTCGTTCCCAGCCACAGACCGCTGCAGGCGTTACGCCTATGGCATCGGCTACTTCTTCCTGCGACAGATTACGTTCCTGACGCAATCTTACGATGTTCTTAGAGTATGTCATTCTTTGTCACCTCTTTCAAATCTCAGATAACTTAAGATATCTGCGAGCTAATGAAGATTTTGATACTCTTATGCCTTTTTCAAGCAGATACTGCCTTATTTCCTCATATGTGTATTGCTGTGATACCAACATTTCGTCAATTTCATTACGCAGAGAATAATCCAATCTGCTGATAATACTGCAATCCTTTCGGATTCGCCTTGTCGGTGCTTCCCAGAGCTGTTCAACCGGGATAGCCGGCTCTGCTTTGAGCAACGGCAGTATCTGCTTTACAACTTCACTGACAACAGCGGTAGCTGTTTTTGCTATAACGGCTTCAATATCAATCCCATATACGCCGCTTTTTCTTATGCTCGGTAATACCTCGTCAAAGACCCAGCGTTCAAAACGCTCTGCCGCAGGAAGTCGACTTCTTATAATTAGTCGGTACAAGTCACCTTCAGGAATATATTTAGTGTTTTGAACTCCTCCTGAAGAAGGGGTCGGTAAAACGCAGACTCCTTTGCAATGAGCTGATATTGCATCAGCAGGACGAGCATATCCTAATAATTTTGCACACTGCGTTGCAGGAAAATATTCTTTGCCGTCAATGAGCATTACGCCTAACTCGCCGAACTCAGAATTGCTGAATACCTTTAATTCGTTCATTTGCTCTCCTTTCGCTTAATTTCGATTGACACCGCTCAGGCGGTGTGTTAAAATAACTATGGGTAACTATACCCTGTTTCTTAACCTAAGTTAATTATAATCCCAAAATGTGAACTTGTCAACAAAATTATTCACATTTTGGGAAAATAGATGTTTTAAACAGAAAGGATGAGGACGATTTGTGCATAATTGACAACATTCTGAGCCTTTTATCCAAAAAGAAAGTGAATCAAGTTGATTTATGCAAACATATTGGTGTAAGTACAAGCACTATGACAAACTGGAAGATTCGGAAAACAGATCCACCTGCAAGATATATTATCCCAATTTGTGAATATCTGAGTGTTTCTCCGATGCTTCTGCTTACTGGAGAAGAAGCTAACAGCAATGCTATTTCTTTGGATGAAGAAGAATTATTAACTAACTACAGAGCGGTAAATGACATAAAAAAAGCTCAGATCAGAGAGAGAGCCGCCGTCCTTGCTGAGCTTGAAACGGCAAAGAAAAAGAATAATGTTCAAACAACATTAAAACAATCATTAAAACGGACTGAAACAGAAGAAAAACAAGAGCCACAATACATATCTCTGCCATTCCCGGCACTTCCGGCATCCGCAGGAGCTGGTGAGTATCTTCACGAAGATACAACTTCTTATATAAAGGTACCGGCAACAAATCTTACCGGGAGGGCTTCTTTTGCTCTTCGTTTCCACGGAGATTCGATGGAGCCGGCATACTTTGACGGAGATATCGTTCTTGTTGCCGCTGATGCAGATGTTAACATCGGAGATATAGGTATTTTTATAGTTAACGGAGAAGGCTTTATCAAAGAGCGAGGAAAAGATCGCTTGATTTCTCTTAATAATAAGTATAAGGATATCAGGATCGGTGCAGATGATACTTGCGTATGCAAGGGAAAGGTTATAGGTTCGCTGTAAAAAGGAGGTTTATAATAATGGGATTACGTTTCAGAAAAAGTATTAAACTCGGCGGTGGATTCCGCCTTAATCTTAGCAAATCTGGTGTAGGATATAGCTGGGGTACAAAAGGATTCCGCATATCAAAATCAGCAAAAGGTCGCACAAGAAAAACTTTCTCAGTCCCCGGCACAGGTATTTCATATTCTACTTCGTCGGGAAAATCAAAGCGTCGTAAATCAACAACAGCAAAGCAGAATTATTCACAAAGCAATACAGATTTTACAGAGCAGCTTCCGGTTGATCCGAAAGTTCAGCGTATTAAAAAGATTGCAATTACAGCAATAATTGCAGGACTTGTTCTCATGATGATTGGACATCACGAATCCGATCCTTTACATATTACACTCACTTCACTTGGGTATATAGGTCTTATAGGCGGTATCATTTTAATGGTGATAAAAAATCGTTTCGGTAGAAACGAATAAAATAGTACAATATTAACTTTTTCTTTAAATTTTTCGTCAAGTGAAAAGCTCAACGAACAAGTTCGTTGATATGTTGTTTTTTGTTCGTTGAGTTCGTTGCTAACATTTTCAATAATTGGCATTTATTTAAACTTGCATAAAAGCTAAAGAAAAGCCGTTAAAACGCTTAACAATGCGCTTTAACGGCTTTTAAAATGCAATTAAAACAGTTCAAAACGGTTATTTAAAACGCTTCTCCTTTTCAACAGATATAAAAAAATCGGTGCAAAAACGCACCGATTTTTTTGACAACTTACTTTTCAACACCGTGCCGGATAAACCACTTGTGACACGCAACAAACCGCATAACAATCAGCTTTGTGCTGATTTATCCCGCTTTATTTCGGCTTATCCCGTGGTTTCCCACTTTTTGCGTTTTGCGTGGCAGACAACAGTATTATATAAAAAATAAGAAACGCATTTGTTTCATAAGCAGGACTATACATTGATTGTCAACAGGGGGAATTTTTATGAAGAAATGTCCTTATTGTGCTGAGGAAATACAGGATGACGCAATAATCTGCCGCTATTGCCATTCCGATCTTCAAAAAGGGCAGGCATCTGTTATCAGACCTCAGGCACCGATAAATCAGCCGTACCAACCGCAGACACAGTACTCTACATACGGCACGATGTCAATGCATACAAAAAAGGTGCTGTATTGCTGTCTGGCGCTTGCAATTTCGCTCTTTGTGTCGCTCGGTATGTTCTTTACGCTTTTCACGCTGAACGGTTTGTCGCTGATAGGAGCGAGCAGCATAGGAAGCGTATCAGCCTTTAATGCTATCGACCGGGTGGTAAAGCTGGTCGAGATTATGGGCGGAAACAATGCAAATTATTTGTCGGATACGATCAGAGGCATACTCGGACTGTTTGTTTTTATCTGCATAGGACTTTGCGTAATGGTCATAATATGGTGCGTTTATTTTATTAAAGGAATCACCAAAATATCAAATGACCCGCAGGAGAGCCTTTATTGCTTTAAAAACACCTGCCTTGTAAATGCAGTGATCAATATCGGTTCGTTTGTTATAATCGTACTGTGGAATTTGGCTGTATCGGCAAACACAAGCAGTTCATCGAGCGATTATTTCTCAAACTATACCACAAAGCTGATTGCAATGGATATTCAACCGAACATAATCATTTTCGCAATAGCGGGCATTGCCGGCGTTATAGTTATTTTAAAGCTGAACGGAATTGTTTACAAGCTGAGCAAATATGAAGATGAACCGGAATCATATTATGAAGAACAGGACGCTTCATGGAGCTGTACAAGATGCGGCGTGTATAATAAAATTCAGAATGATTACTGCAGTAAATGCGGTAAGAAAAGAGAATAAATAAGAATCGCTTGAAATCCGGACGCAACTAAATGTCTTGACGGCAGGCTTGCCCCGTATGAAATATTGCTGTGATTTTGACACCGCCGCAGGAGAAATTCTGCGGCGGTTTTACTGTAAATAACTATCGGCAGGAGGTAATATTCGTCAAAGCTAACGGGAAAAATAACAGAGGCATAGCCTAAAAGGTAATCCGAACGGGATAAAACCGCTCTGTTTTCGGCATTACAGTAAGACCGCAGAAAGTTTTTTGCGGAAATTGCCTATTTACAAACCGAATTCAAAGTGCTATAATAGTAATATTGAACAATAGCATCATATTGTCGCCGTTTGCGGACGGCTGAAAAGCATGATGCAACGAAAAGTCAAAGGATAAAAATGAATTTCAGAAAAATTAATATAATTACCGGTCATTACGGCTCGGGTAAAACAAATGTATCCGTCAATATGGCGCTTGATCTTGCAGAAAAAGGCGAGAAGGTAACCGTTGTCGATCTCGATATAGTAAACCCCTATTTCAGAACAGCCGATTTCAAGGAGCTGTTCGGGGAGCATAATATCAGCCTTACCGTACCGACCTATGCAAACTCAAACCTTGACATACCCGCTCTCGGCTTTGATATGAACGGTATCGCTGACAGGGAAGGCTATATTATTATCGACGTGGGCGGCGATGACGAGGGAGCGAAGGCTCTTGGCAGATACAGAAAAGTATTTGAAAAGTACGACACGCAGATGCTGTACGTTATCAATCGTTGCAGGTATCTCACAAAAGAACCTGCAGAGGCTTTACAGCTGATGTATGAGATTGAGAACGCATCGGGTATGAAGTGTGACGGAATAATCAACAACACGAATCTCGGTCGGGAAACCGACAGGGATATAGTTCTCGGCTCGGTCGCTTATGCGGATGAGGTGTGCCGTGAGGCAGGACTTCCTGTTGTGTAGATGCCCGCCGAGGCAAGCTATCTTGACGGTATAGATAAAGCCTATCCCGTAAATATATATGTCAAGAAGCTGTGGGAAGAATTCGGCGATGAAGCCGAAAAATAAAGCTGTTTCCTTACCGTAATCTGATTAAAACTGAATGGTAAGCCGAATAAAACTTTAGGCGAAAGGAAAGGTCAAGCAATATGGCAAAAATGAAAGTGGATTTTGACCGCTGTAAAGGCTGCGGACTGTGCACAACAGCCTGTCCGAAGAAAATAGTCGCTTTACAGACGGAAAAGCTCAACAAGAAGGGCTACTACACAGCCGTATGTACAGATGACGATGCTTGCATCGCCTGTGCGTTGTGTGCTATGATGTGCCCTGACTGCGCTATCACTGTAGGAGGTGACAACAATGGCTGAAAAGAGTCTTATGAAAGGTAACGAAGCGCTTGCAGAAGCCGCTATAAGAGCCGGCTGTAAATGCTTTTTCGGTTACCCGATAACACCTCAGACGGAAATTTCGGCATATCTGTCAAAGAGAATGCCCAAGGTAGGCGGCGTATTTTTACAGGCAGAGTCGGAGGTTGCGGCTATAAATATGGTTTACGGCTGCGCAGGCTCCGGTATCAGATGTATGACATCTTCATCCTCTCCCGGAATTTCGCTTAAAACAGAGGGAATAAGCTACATTGCAGGCTCTGATTTACCCTGCGTTATCATTGACGTACAGCGAGGCGGTCCCGGTCTTGGCGGTATCCAGCCGTCACAGGCGGATTACTGGCAGATAACACACGCACTCGGTCACGGCGACTTCCACGCTATCGTATTTGCACCTGCGTCCGTGCAGGAGATGGTGGATACGGTAACTAAGGCTTTCGACCTTGCCGACGAGTACAGAATGCCTGCAGTTATATTGGCAGACGGACTTCTCGGTCAGATGATGGAGCCGGTTGCCTTTGAGGATACCGAGATAAAGATGTCCGATGCGTCAAAGAAACCGTGGGCTGCCTGCGGTCACGGCAACAAGAGAAAGCACAACATAATCAACTCTCTTTATTTAAAGCCCGATCAGCTTGAGGATAACGTAAGAGAAAGATTTGAAAGATACGAAGATCTGAAGGCAAAGCATACGGAGGCTGTCAGCGACTACTGCGAGGATGCAGATACTGTTGTTGTGGCTTACGGCTCGACCGCAAGACTTGCAAAATCAGCAGTCGAAGCGGCAAGAAAAGAGGGTCTTAAGGTCGGAATAGTAAGACCGATAACTCTCTGGCCTTATCCTGCAAAGGAAATTGCCGAAGCGTGCAAGAATGCGAAGAATGTTCTTTGCGTGGAGATGTCTATGGGTCAGATGGTTGACGATGTAAAGATCGCTCTCAACTGCTCAAAGCCTGTCGAGTTCTACGGAAGGACAGGCGGTGTTATCCCGAAGCCTGCAGAAATACTTGCAAAGTTAAGAGAAATGGGAGGTAAAAACTAATGCCTGAATTTAAAAGACCTCACGCTCTGGCAGACGTGACCACCCACTATTGCCCCGGCTGTACTCACGGTATAGTACACAGACTTGTAGCTGAAGTAATTGACGAAATGGGTATCGAGGGCGAAACTATCGGTGTTTGTCCTGTCGGATGCTCGGTTATGGCTTATGATTATTTTGAATGCGATATGCTTGAAGCTTCGCACGGACGTGCTCCTGCCGTAGCTACAGGTATCAAGAGAGCTAACCCCGATAAGTTCGTATTTACATATCAGGGTGACGGCGACCTTGCGGCTATCGGTACGGCTGAGATCGTTCACGCCGCTACAAGAGGCGAAAATATCACTGTTATATTTATCAACAACACGACCTACGGTATGACGGGCGGTCAGATGGCGCCTACGACACTTCCCGGTCAGATAACGCAGACGACCCCCTACGGCAGAAATCCCGATGTTGAGGGCTTCCCTGTAAGAGTATGCGAAATGCTGTCTACGCTCAGCGGTGTTGCGCTTGCCGAGCGTGTAACGGTTATCGACCCCAAGAATATAAACATTGCCAAAAAGGCAATCAGAAAGGGATTTGAGTTCCAGAAGAACAAGCAGGGCTTCTCTATAATCGAGGTTCTTTCAACTTGTCCTACAAACTGGGGCAAAACTCCGATAGAGGCGCTTGACAGAGTCCGCACAGAGATGATTCCTTACTATCCTTTAGGTGTATTCAAGGAGGGTGCGATAAGATGACAAACGAAATTCTTCTTGCCGGATTCGGCGGACAGGGCATACTGTTTATGGGAAAAATGCTCGCATACTTCGGGCTTTACGAGAACAAGGAAGTTTCGTGGCTTCCTTCCTACGGCCCCGAAATGCGTGGCGGTACCTGCAACTGCTCGGTATGTGTAAGCGACGATCCTATCGGCTCACCCCTTGTCGATACACCGAACACGCTTATCGTTATGAATACTCCAAGCTATGACAAGTTTATCGGCTCGGTTGTGCCGGGCGGTACTGTTATCATTGACAGCACGCTTGTTGACGCAAAGTGCGACAGAACAGACATCAATGTATATTATGTTCCCGCAACAGCTCTCGCAAACGAGCATGATATGAAGGGTCTTGCCAATATCATTCTTGTCGGCAAGCTGCTCAAGGAAACAAACCTTACTTCTATGGAAACGGTTAAAAAGGCTATGGAAAAGGTTATCCCGCCTAAGAAAGCCCATCTTATAGATGCCAACATCAAGGCAATAGAGCTCGGCATGGCTCAATAACGGCGGCTGTGAGCCGCATCAAATTCGCCGTTCCGATTGTTGCTGATATGCTTAACAAGCGTTATCGGCGGAGGCAATTTGATAGTGCGGATTCAGATTTGTCGATTTAGAAAAAACCGAATATAAAGGAAATCCACTGCTTTCGGGCGGTGGATTTTTTGCGGCGGCTGTGAGCCGCATCAAATTCGCCGTTCCGATTGTTGCCGATATGCTTAACAAGCGTTATCGGCGGAGGCAATTTGATAGTGCAGATTCAGAATTTGGCGATTTAGAAAAACCGAATATAAAGGAAATCCACTGCTTTCGGGCAGTGGATTTCAGTTAGTCGAAAACCCGATTGATAAAGCAGTATAATGGAATGTTTCGCCAACACTGCTTAAAACAGTTTCCGTACCGACAAGGCATTAATAATTTCGTGAGTATACCGGTGCAACTGCTCTAACATTGACTCTTCAAAAAAACGCCGCTAACCTAAGATATATGTACTAATATGCGGACGTGTAGCGTTAA
>ERZ780079.158-NODE-158-length-34904-cov-18.6233_pt1 | contig 34904 bp, 25 predicted proteins | sample MGYA00511087_ERZ780079 | MGnify/ENA primary metagenome ERZ780079 (study PRJEB29588, sample SAMEA2142583) | human gut metagenome | biome: human gut; feature: human-associated habitat; material: faeces | place: Denmark | collected 2008/2010 ... | reverse complement strand
TCTTTACTTTCATTCGAAATAAAAACAAAAAAACCGCCGTGTGGCGGTTTTTCGTTTTTTATTTTCCGTAGTAGCTTTCGATAAGCTTCTTCTGCTTTATGCGGAGAGGTATATTTTTTACGGCGTACGGGAGCGCGTAGTAAATCACCCATAAAAGCGCCGCAAGCAGAATGCAGTAGTCGAGACGGAAGTCGATATGCGTGATTTCGAACGGCAATTCGTTTTTGAAAATAAAGAAAACGTTTTTGTCCGGCACGAAGAAGTGATGCCCCACCATTCCGTAGCAAAGCAGCACCGCAAGCCCCAGAAGGAAGAATTTGCAGTTTTTCGGTTCATATTTGAAGTCGCCGGACGCAACCAGCCACACGCCGCCGACGAGAAGCGCGCCGTGCATTGAAATGCTGTTCCACGTTGCGATGCGCGCGTTGGCAATCATATCCTGCATAAACGGATATTCGGTGAGGCTGTTTTGGTAGAAATCTATCCACATAGGCGAATAGACCAGAGTGCTGAACGTCATCACAATCCCCGCCAGAAGGCCCAAAGTGTATGACGTGTCCTTAAGCGGTTTGACGTTGAAAATGGCGACGATCGGCATAAGATAATAGCTTATGGACGACGGGTTCCACGGCATAATTCTGCCGATTGGGCTGTGTTCGTCGTAATATTGAGTTATGGCGTAAACCACCTGATAAAACAGCAGCAGAAACAGCACGACTTTGCCTGCGATAACGCCGTATTTTTTGAACTTTTCTCTGGAAAACATCACCGCTCCGCCAACTGTCAGGAGCACTATTGCCACGCCCATAAGCATGATGTTGAGGTTGTTGACGGGAAGCCACTTCCAGAAGAATCTGATTGCAAGTCTTACGTCTTTCATAATCCATCCTTAAATTTTGATTTTTATATTATATCATACCAAGTCGTTTTTGACAACGAAACGGCACGATTTTTGGTTATTTGGCCGTGGAAAGGCGTTTGTTTTTCGCTTTGCGGACGATTTTCGGACCGAATTTGACGCCCAAAACGACAAGCGCGACAACGGCAATTCCGCCAAGGACCGACAACACGTATTTGAAAACTATCCAAATTAGCGTTCTCGGATAATCCTTTTCAACGAACCGACTCATTTCCACGATTTCGCCCGATTTTGTGAAATTATACTTTTCGGAAAGCGCCTTAAACTCCTCAAAAGCCGCTTTTTTGGCCCTATAATCCCAACTTGCATCCGTCATTTTTGCGTAAAGCGCGTTTACACGAAGCATTTCTACCGCTTTCACGTTCACCGTGTCGGAGTTTTCGGCCACCTCGAGCATTTTTTCGGTAAGCTCAAGATATTTGTCGGTAAGTTTTGGCGCAAGATAACCGTTTTTGTGCTTTTTAGGGTTGTCGTACAGGCTGAGATCCACGCCCGATTCGATCATTGCGGAATTTTGTAAGTCCATATATTCTTCCACAAGTCCCGCCGCGTCGCCGTAAACGACGGCAACGTACTTTTTGGCAAGCGCCTTAAGATCGACGTCCTTATCCCAAAGCTGTCGCGACAAAAGATAGGTTCTCATTTCGGCGTTTTCGTCCATAGGTTCTCTGGAGCCTTGATGGAAGACAAAACGAATGTTGTTCTCGAGATAAAATTCCAGATTTTCTTTTTGAAATTCAAAGTTCGGGAACGGCAGTTTGAGGTGTGTAAAATTGACCACATAATCCCAAACGAGGATATTATCGCATATTTTGCCCCATTCAACCACTCTTTCTGCAAATTCCCTGCTTGCCTTGATGCCGCCCTCGGTGGAATAAGGATAGCTTTGCGTGCCCGGAAAAGCGCACACGTTGATGCAAAGGTTCGGCGCACATTTCATGTTTTTAGGCGGATTTTTCACCCTCTGATAGGCAAGCGTTGAAAGATAAACGTCCGGATAATCGTCCTTGATTGCGTCCGCAAGTCTGTTCAGAAACGCCAGAAGCGTGCCCATTTCGCTGCCTGCTTCCTTGTTGAATTTCTTGCACTCTTTGCACCGACACGTCGCAAAATAGGTGTCCATTATGCTGAAGTCCCAGAACTTGACTTCGGGATTTGCCTCGATGCGTTTTACAAGCTCGGCTTCGGCAATTTGGTAAACTTCCTCGTTGGTGTAGCAAAGGTGCGTCGGGAAGGTTCGCCCCAAGACGTTGAATTGATATCTGCGTTTGCCTAAAAATTTTGCGTAATATTCGGGGTGCTCGTCGAAATATTTTTCAGGAGGCACGAACTCGAACGACGAATGGCACCAAGTGCCCCACTCGTTGTAAAGCTCTATGCTGTTTTCGCCCTCTTTGACGATGGTTCCGTTCATTTTCAGGCGCTCGTACCAGCCGTTCTGCACGCTCTCGTACTGATAGACCTTTCTCCAGGTTATGGTCGGGTTCACCGTTTTTTCTTCGAGGGCGAGTTTTACGGTCGGGCAAAGCGGAACGTAGGTGTTTTCCGGGGAAACGTACATGCACTCGAGGTGAGTTTCCAAAAAGTCGTAAACGCCGTTTCTCGCGGCGTCGTCGGTTTTGCCGACTATGTAAATACCTTCGGGCTTGATTTCCAGTCTGTATCCGTCGTCCTTTACGTCCGAAAGATCAATCGCGGCCGAATTTGCGGCCATCCCGACGTATATCGAAAATCCGCTTTCACTGCCCCCTTTGACGGCGGTTCTTACGCCGTTCGAACCGGACATCCTCTCAAGCGTCGCGGCCATAAAGTCCGCCGCCGCAATAAGACTTTCGGAAGCTCCTTCCGAATAGACGACGGTCGCCTTGACTTCGCCGTTTTCCAAAAGCGTAACGCCGCCCTTTTCCGCCGCCATTTGTTCTCGGAGCGCGGCTTCCGACCATTCCGATCGGTTTTTAAGCAAAAACGTTGCTTCTCTTACGTTTTGCTTTCCGCAGCCCGAAAACGCCGTCAGCACTATCACGAGCAAACAGGCGAGCAAAGCGATTTTTGTGATACGTCCTTTTTTCATTTTCCCCTCTGAAATACGTTTTTTTCTATTGTAACATACGTTGCGGTTTTTTTCAAGCGCTTGACGCGGCCGGAAAAAGTTTCCGCCGCAGCTAAAATACGCTATTTTTCAATTAAACTTGACTTTTGACCGCTATATAGGGTATATTTATCTTAATCCACTTTATATGATAAAACCAAGGAGGGATTTATGTCCGAAGTCAAAAAAACGTACGCCGGCTGGAAGGAGTCGGGCCTGACCTACAATCAGAACGAAGTTACCGAGCAAACCGACCTTCTCGCCGAAGACGGCACTCTGCTCGTCAAAGGCGCGTGGGCGCGCCACAATCTGTTCACCTATGACAGATATCGTTCCAAACCGACCTTGAGGCGCAAGGAGTGGGACTTCTATCAGATGTCCGACGGCAACTACATAATTCAGATTTCCATCGCCAACATATCTATCGGCGGCTACGCTTCCGCCACCCTTATCGACCTTCACGCGCCGAACGAAAAAGGCCTCGTTGCAACGTCTATGGCGCTGTGGCTGGGCGGCAAAAATAAGGTTATTCTGCCTGCCTGCGGCGACAGACCTAACGTGACGGAATATAAAAAAGGCAAATTCGAGCTGCGCTTCGAAACTCACGAAACCTATCGCACGCTCTATTTCAAAGGCCCGTCCAAAGGCAAAACGCTGGAATGCAAATTCAGAATGGACATACCCGAAAACCTCGAGAACATCACCACCGTTCTGCCGTTCGACGGATATCCAACCCGCTACTTTATGACCACCAAGCAAAACTGCATGCCTTGCGAAGGCACGTTTGCCGTCGGCGAAAAGATTTACTCCTTCGACAAGCAAAACACTTTCTGCTGTCTGGACTGGGGACGCGTCAACACTCCTTACAAGCTCTGCTGGTACTGGGGCAACGGCGCGCACCGCATGGTGGACGAAAACGGCAAGGAGCATATCTTCGGTTTTGAAATCACCTGGGCCATCGGCAACGAAACGGGCGCCACCGAAACCTGCCTGTTCTGGGACGGCAAGGCTCACAAAATCGGCGCGGTTGACGTCGAGGTGTTCCCTAAACCGGACAAATATATGCAGCCTTGGCACTTCGTGTCCGAGGACGGCCGCTTCGACATGACCATGACTCCGTACTACGACAACCACAACGACACCAACGCTCTTATCCTGCGCATGCACTCGCACCAGGTTTACGGCAAATGGAACGGCACCGTGGTTCTGGACGACGGCCGAAAGATCGAAATCAAGGATATGGTCGCGTTCTGCGAATATGTCGAAAACAGATGGTAAAAATCACGAAAACGGAGGGCTTTTCCTCCGTTTTTATTTTCGCCAAAGGTTTGACTTTTCGGCCTATATATGGTATCCTAATTTACTAAAACGAATTTGGAGATAGCTATGCACGAAGCTTTGGAACTTTTGAAAAAATACGACACCGTCATCATTCATCGCCACACAAATCCCGACGGCGACGCAATGGGGAGCCAGATCGGTCTCAAAAACCTTCTGCTGGACAACTTCCCCGAGAAAAAGGTGTACGCCGTAGGCGACGGCGCGGGCAGATTCTCGTTTATGGACGGCTCCGTTATGGACGAAATCCCGGACGAAACCTACAAGGGCGCGTTGGCGGTGATTCTGGACAGCGCGGAGCACTCTCTTGTCAGCGACGACAGGTACACTCTCGCCGAAAAAACCTTGCGCATCGACCACCACATTTTCTGCGAAAAATTTGCCGACGTCGAAATTGTCGAAACGGCGTTTGAAAGCTGCGCGGGGCTCGTTACGCACCTTGCAAGGGAATGGGGGCTGACTGTAAACACTTCTGCCGCCAAAGCGTTGTTCACGGGGATAGTAACCGATTCGGGGCGTTTCCGCTACGATTCCACCACTCCACGCACTTTTTCAGACGCGGCTTTCCTGCTTGAAAAAGGGTTTAATCCGACGGAAATCTACGATAAACTGTACGTTGACGATTTTTCCATGATCAAAATGCGCGCGGGATTCGTTCTGGAAATCCGGTTTACCAAAAACAACGTGGCCTACATCTACTCCGACCGCAAAAAGGTTGTCGGCCTCGGCGTAAGCGACTTTACGGTGTCGAGAGGCATGGTGAACGTTATGGCGGAAATTCGCGGCGTGGACGTTTGGGTGAACTTCACCGAATCGACGGACGGCACCGTTTTGGCAGAACTGCGCTCCCGCAATTTGGACATCAACAAAATTGCCGTCAAATACGGCGGAGGCGGCCACCTGAAAGCAAGCGGCGCAAGCCTCAAGGACAAGGCGCAAGCAATGGAAATGCTTGCCGACCTCGACAAACTGGTTGGAGAAAACAAATGAACGAAACAATTAAGAACGTTATTTTTGGCAAAATCGTATCCTACGACAAAATCATCATATCGCGCCACGTTCGCCCCGACGGCGACGCTGTCGGTTCCACAAAGGGCTTGGCGGAAATTTTGAAGGCCTCGTTTCCTGAGAAACAAATTTTCGTTTCCAACGAAGACTACGCCGAATATCTTGCCTTTTTGGGCGGCGAGGACGGCGTTTTGCCGGACGAAGCCTATGAGGGCGCTTTGGTTATAGTTCTGGACACCGCTTCCGTGGACCGCATCTCGAACTCCAAAATCGGCCTTGCAGCCGAGCTTATAAAAATCGATCACCACATCGATATAAAGCCTTACGGCGACGTAAGTTGGGTTGAAGACTGGCGCTCGTCGCTCTGCGAAATGATCGTCGACTTCTATATGACTTTCTCGGGCAATCTGACGCTCACCAAAGAAGCCGCACTCTATCTCTACACCGGCATGGTGACGGATTCGGGGCGTTTCAAATTCAGCTCCGTCAGCGGCGACACCATGCGTTGCGCCGCAACCCTTTTGGACAAAGGCATAAACGTCGACTGGATATTTGCAAATCTTAATCTCGACGATTTCGACTGGCTGAAATTCAAAGCCTACGCCTACAAGAAAATGGGCGTAACCGAAAACGGCGTGGCCTACCTCGTGGTGGACAAAAAAATGCAGCACAAATTCGATTTGTCGCTGGAGGAAGCCTCTAATTCGGTTTCTCTTCTGGACTCCATAAAGGGAAGCATAATCTGGGCGGCGTTCATCGAAAACGAAGACGGAACCTTCCGCGTAAGGTTGCGTTCGCGCTTCGTTCACGTCAATCCGCTTGCCGAAAAATACGACGGCGGAGGCCACGAATGCGCTTGCGGCGCGAAGCTTTCCGGAAAGTCGCAAATAAAAGCTTTTCTGGCCGACGCAGACGAGCTTATCAAAACCTACAAACAACAAAACGAGGGCTGGCTATGAAAATACTTATCACAAATGACGACGGCATCGCATCCGAAGCCTTGAAACCGCTTGCCGAATGGGCGAAAACCCTCGGCGAAGTAACCGTGGTTGCGCCTAAGCATCAGCAAAGCGGCAAGAGCCACGCAATCAACCTGCACGACCCGATAGAAGCCTCCAGAATCGACTTTCTGGACGGCGTCGAGGCTTTTTACGTCGATTCCACTCCCGCCGATTGCGTGCGATTTGCGCTGCTCTCTTTGGGCAAAGATTTCGACCTTGTCATCTCGGGCATAAACAAAGGCTACAACATGGGCGAGGATATTCTCTACTCGGGCACCGACGGCGCGGCGTTCGAAGCGGCGCTGAGGGGCGTCAAGGCGGTTGCCCTCTCTACGGGCATCGAAACCTTCCGCTACGCTTTTGAAAATCTGGGCGCCGTGAAGGAATATTTTTCCAAGCACAACCTGCTTGCCTATTCCGACCTCTTCAACGTCAACTTCCCCGAAATGCCACCTAAAGGCATCCGTATAACCAAACAGGGCGGCACCTATTATTCCGACGAATTCGTCGTCGTTGAGGACGGCAAATATATCCAAAAAGGCTACAACGCGCACGTTTCCAAAGGCGACCTCACCGTTGACACCGACGCGCTGACCGAAGGCTACGTCACCGTATCCCCTCTCACCGTCGACCGCACCGACAAAGACGCTTTCACCCGTCTTCTTTCCCTCTGCGGCGAATAAAAAATCGTAACTCAAACCGCAAAATGCTCGCTTTCCGCGAGCATTTTTCAAAAAAACGAGCCCCTTATCGGGGCCCGCCTTTTTGTGGTTTTGCAATTGTTTTATAGCTTATGCTGCGGCATAAACGATTTCGATTGCGGTGATTTTAACTTGTCCGTTTGTTGCTGTTCCGGTGTTTCCAACGGTCAATTCGATTTTGGTTCCGTTCACGGTAATAACGGTTCCGCTTGCAACCTGAGTTTCTCCATTCAAAAGAACACCAGTATTTTTTATAGTATATGTAATTTTAACAGAAACGATGGTGTAGCCTTCTTTTGCTTCGACGGTGATGGTAGGATTTTCGTTTTGATAAGTCCTCCATTCATACCCGGAAGTATAGAATTTGCCGGTGTTGGTGCCTTTGTCAACGCTTATGGTTGCCTTGCCTGCATCAATAGTTTTATATTGAGTGCTGTTTGTCCAACCGGAAACTTCGGCATAATCTTGAATGATCAAGGTTATTTTGTTGTCTGCATCAACATAAATTTTGGTTTTTGCTTTAACAACGATCGTGAAATCTTTGGTAGCTTCACCGATAGTGGCAGTGATAACCACGGTGGAATCTTCTTCACCACGAGTGACGGTGGCTTTGGTGCCGGAAATTGCAATGCCTTCGCCGGATTTAACCGTCCAAGTGGCATTTTCGTCGAGGTCAAAGTCTTTTTCTACAGTGCCCGGAACTTTGATTTCGGCAAGCTTTTCTTCATCGGTCTTTTCAACCGGAGTTTCGCTAACAAAATCCCTGTTTCCAACGTAACCAACGAATTGAGATACACCGACTTTGGAAGCATTTTCTCCGGTTACGTAAGAAATAGCACTCAAAGACATCGTGTTGCCTACCTGACCGCTCTTGTTGACATAAGTACCAAAGTAGAAAGTGGTTTCTGTACCGTTCTTATCTACAAACGTGCAAGTGAAAGACTTGATTTCGTCATTCCATTTCCATTCGCCTGCAGTGGTGTCTAATTTGATATTGTTATAGTCACCATTAAGATATCCGACAAGATATTTGTCGCCAACCTTAAGAGTATAAACGCCTTCTTTGCCTTCTACCGCTTCAACAACAACGTCTGCTGCTTTTTCATATTTCTCGGTGGTAACAAGTGCGCCTCTGTTGTTCAAAGTGCCGTCGAAGTAGAGCACGGTGCCGCCTGCTGCAGTGGTATCCATTGCAATTTTGTAGGTGCCTGCCGCAGGAGCATCGATGGCAACAGCTTTATAATCCGCTTCCACCAAAGTAGCTATATGTCCAACGAATTGAGATGCGCCGACTTTGGAAGCATTTTCTCCGGTTACGTAAGAAATAGCACTCAAAGACATCGTGTTGCCTACCTGACCGCTCTTGTTGACATAAGTACCAAAGTAGAAAGTGGTTTCTGTACCGTTCTTATCTACAAACGTGCAAGTGAAAGACTTGATTTCGTCATTCCATTTCCATTCGCCTGCAGTGGTGTCTAATTTGATATTGTTATAGTCACCATTAAGATATCCGACAAGATATTTGTCGCCAACCTTAAGAGTATAAACGCCTTCTTTGCCTTCTACCGCTTCAACAACAACGTCTGCTGCTTTTTCATATTTCTCGGTGGTAACAAGTGCGCCTCTGTTGTTCAAAGTGCCGTCGAAGTAGAGCACGGTGCCGCCTGCTGCAGTGGTATCCATTGCAATTTTGTAGGTGCCTGCCGCAGGAGCATCGATGGCAACAGCTTTATAATCCGCTTCCACCAAAGTAGCTATATGTCCAACGAATTGAGATGCGCCGACTTTGGAAGCATTTTCTCCGGTTACGTAAGAAATAGCACTCAAAGACATCGTGTTGCCTACCTGACCGCTCTTGTTGACATAAGTACCAAAGTAGAAAGTGGTTTCTGTACCGTTCTTATCTACAAACGTGCAAGTGAAAGACTTGATTTCGTCATTCCATTTCCATTCGCCTGCAGTGGTGTCTAATTTGATATTGTTATAGTCACCATTAAGATATCCGACAAGATATTTGTCGCCAACCTTAAGAGTATAAACGCCTTCTTTGCCTTCTACCGCTTCAACAACAACGTCTGCTGCTTTAGCCGCTTTTTCGGTGGTAACAAGCGCGCCTCTGTTGTTCAAAGTGCCGTCGAAGTAGAGCACGGTGCCGCCCGCTGCAGTGGTATCCATTGCAATTTTGTAGGTGCCTGCCGCAGGAGCATCGACCATTTTCGCGAGATATTCCTGCGTGGTGGCAGCATCGATAGCCACTTCAAACTCTTTGGTGTCGGTTGCTTCACCACGTTTGATGGTGGCAACGAGTTTTATGGTTTGTGCTTCTTCTTGAAGTTCAACAACGAGTTTGTTGTCAGCGATGGAAACGCCGGCATACTCTTTGTCGAGAGCCCAAGAAATAACAACGTCGGTATAAGCCGAGCCTTGGAACGCAAGGTCATAGCTTCCGTCGTAACCGATAAGGCTCATGAAAGTGAGAGCGCCCTTTTCGAAAGCAACTGCGTCTGCATCGGAAAGCACCGGCAACTGAAGATCGGTAAACGGAGTGCCGCTGATCGGAGTCAGATAGAACGATCCGTCATAGAGTGAAATGATACCGGTGACGTTGCCTACTTTGCCAAAGCTGGATTCAAAACCGGCCTTGAAAGCAGTGATTTCGTCTTTTGTGAGCGGGCAAGCGGAAGAAGAAATACGAACGTAAGACTTTTTCCCTGCAAGCTCGAAGTAATAGTAGCTGCCGTCGCTGCCGCCGTTTTCTTTGACGGTGACACCCTTAAGCGTAACAACGGTGGATTGTTTTGCGGTAAGCGCTTCATCGGAAAGTTTGGCTGCTTTAGTGAAGATTTCGGTGTAATCTGCAGGAGTAACGGCGGTGATGGTTTCGTCAAGAATTTCAACACCGGCATCTTTTATTTCATGTGTACCGTTGTAGATGTCCTTTTCGCCGGCTGCTCTAACGGTCATACCGACTTTGAGACCCAACGATTCCGGGGTTTGGCCTGAAACCATGCCATAGACATAATAACCGCCATCCTGATCTTGCATATAGAAACCATTGACAGTGTTGCCGCGTTCTTTGGAAATAATAGCGGTGATAACACCTTTTACTACAACTGTTTTGCCGGCCTTTGTCGCATAGTACTCGGCATAAGTCAATTCTTTGAATTGCGGTACGGTGTGGTGGAAGGTAACGGTGATGGTTTTGCCTTTGGCGTTAGAGATGGTTGCGACGAGGTCGTAGGAAATTTCCACGGCTGCTTTTTCGTCAACGTCAACGGTAACGGTGCCGTCTTCGTTTTTGACAACCTTAACGCTTTCGGATTGACCTTCGGTTTTCACTTCTACGGTCCATTCGATAGGATACTTAGTGCCGTTGATCATAACGGCGCCGACTCTGTTGAAGTCCGCAGGAGTTGCTTTGCCGTCGAATTCTTTGTACTGATTATACAAATAATCTCTTGCGTCGACAAGTTCCTTCGGAGTTTTGTTGCAAGCCGCGAAGCAGCTGAGGCACAAAGCTACCAACAGAACAAAAACAAGTATCTTTGTTTTTTTCATTGTTTCTCTCCTTATAGTTTTTTATTGTTTAATCTTAACCCTCAAGGTTACCCCCGCAGGGCTACAATTCGGTTTTTTGGCGTCAGTTGACGCAAAACGAGGTTTAGCGACGCATTTTGCGCCGCAAACCGCATTATTCGACCACAGTGATGTTTCCTACACTGAAGACTTTGATCTGATAATCACCGCCGAAGAAGTCCACGATGCCCTTGACGCTGATGGTTTTGCCAAGGAAATCTTCTTTCGTCAGAAGATTGCCGTCTGCGTCTTTTAGCGGAACGGTTCTGACCTTAACGGTCTTGCCGTCCACTTGGCAGGTGAAAGTCATTGCGCCGTAATTTGACGAGTCTTCGTTCGTCGTGGTGGAAACGCCCACGATCTTCAGATTTTTCATTTCAACGAGAGTGTTCATTGCAAGCTCGGCAAAATCTCTGCTCTCGACCTGCACTTCGACTTCTCCCGTTTCTTCGTTAAGCACTTCTTTTTCAACGCGGACTTTGCCGTCCGTGAAGGTTGCGGCGTCGATTTCCTTGCTTCCGATCGGATTGCCTCTGGAAACGACGGACAAAGTGCTGTCGTCAAACGGATCGTATTTGATGTCCGTAACCTGATAAGTTCCGCCGGTTTCGTAATATTGTACGCTGCCGACCATCCTTACTCTGTTGCCCAATGCAAGCACCGAAACTCCGCCGAAACTGAATCCGTAGTAGCAATAAATGCCGTAATACATATCGGTTTCCGCGTCGTAATCCTGCAAATAAACGCCGTTGTTGTAGAAACGGATGCTGTTGCCTTCGAAAGCAACCACTTTGTCCTTGTAGTCCTCGATGTTTGTGCGAAGCTCTTTAAGCGTGATTTCGATGGCCTCTCCCCTGTAAACTTCAGGATCCGCCACGCCCGAAAAGACGTAGAGTTTCAGTTTCTTTGCCTGATCGAGAGCCTTGGTGCATGTCGTACCGTAACGGTTGTTTGCGGTGTTTGACGCAATGGCCAGCCCTTCCTGCAAAATTTCGAGGTTGAGGTTTCTGTATTCGGCGCCCTCAGCCGGTTTATACCAAACCCACACCAAAAATCTGCTGCCGGTGGAATCGATGTTCCACTTGTTGTCGTCCGATTCCACGATGATGGAAACGGCCGATTTAAGCTTTTCTTTGGTGAATCTGGAAGCCGTGTGGCCGTAATCTTCGATTTTGCCCGTAGATTCCGGCGTGTTGATGGCAAGATATCTGGCTTTCAGAACGCCCGTTTCGGAAACAGACTTCGGCACGTTGAAGTGCGTCGTGTCGCCGTCAACGTAGTTTTTGACGGTAACTTCTTGTTTTTTGGTGGAAGAGTTCATATCCAGCTTGAGCTGCGAAACGTAGTCCACCGGTTCCGACGGGACGTCCGTGTCCACCTTTGCCCCGCACTTGTCGCAAATCCCGTCGGAATTTGCGTCAACGTGCGAAGTGCAAGGCTCACCTTGCTTGTCGCACGCGGCGACAAAAGCAAGGGCCAGACATATCACCAACAGTATGGATAACAGTTTAAGTGATTTTTTCATTTTTAACCTTAATAATATAAGTTTTGTTATTTGCTACCGTTTGCTATGAGTTTTTGTTAGCCCATGTATTCGCAAGCGGCGATTGCTTCTTCAAACAGATTCTTGATTTGTTGTTCGTAGTCTGCTCCGGTGAGAATGAAGCAAGCGGTCATAAGGGAACCGACCTGTTCACGAGCCGTGGAGCTGCCGTTGAATGCAGGGGAAACGTAGTAAGCGTTCGCTTGATCCAAACAAACCTTGGTGCTGAGGGTTGCAATGTATTCGTTGATGCTTTCTTCTTGGTAAACGGTGTTGCCTTGAGCGTCGGTCACAACGTTGCCGTCGGCGTCGAGTTTAGGAACCGGCTTGCCGTCTTTGTCTTTGATGACGCGGTTTTCTTTCTCGAGTTTTGCAACGGTTGCTTTGTATTTAGCGGTTTCCTGAACGGATTTGAGAACAGGAACGTAACCGGAAGCAAGGGAGAAATCGGTTTGGAAATCAACGTTGGTGGTGAGGTATTTCACAAACAGCCAGCTTGCAACGACTTCTTGCGGGTTATCTTTCTTGAAGATGCAGACGCTCGGGCCCTGAGAGATAACTTTCGGGTTCGACGGATCTACTTGCGGAATGGAAGCGATGCCCACTTCGAACGGATAGTTGCCTTCGTCGTCGGCTGCCGGACGTTGGTGAGTTGCACCTGCGGAAGAACCGATGGACATATAGCTCTTAGCTTTGGTGGAATCGGTGTTTACGAACAGACCGCTGGTGTAAGCTTTGTACAGGGTTTGGGTGGTAACGTAGTTCTTTTGATACCATTCGCGGAATCTTGCGACGAAAGCGCGGTTGGTTTCGTTGTTGAAGCGATATTTTTCACCGGTTGCGGAGGTGTACGGAGAATTCATCTGTTCGCACATGGTGATGAACCAGTTTGCTTCACTGTCGTATCCGAGAGGAATGCTGGACGGATCGATTTTTTTGATGGCTTCGCAAACCGCTTCCATTTCGTCCCAAGTGGTAGGAACGCTGAGGTTGTGTTCGTCGAAGAAGGTTTTGTTGTAGTACAAAACTTCGGTGGACTTGGAGAACGGCATGGTGTACATCAATTCGTCGCCGTAAGCTTTGCCTTCGTTGTAGTAACCTTCGATGAAGTCGTTCTTCTGTTCTTCGGTCAGACCGAGGATTTCGGTGGTTTCATCGGCTCTGTTAACTTCGATTTTGCTTTCGATAAGGTTATCGAGGTTGGCAACTACGCCTGCAACGTTGTAAAGAGCAACGTGGTCAGGATAGCAATAAGCGATGTTCGGTTGGTTGCCGACGGTGATTTCGGTGCTGATCTGGCTGCGAACGTCGTCGTAACCGCCCACCTGAGAGTGTTCGATGTGAATGTTTGGATAAAGTTTATTGAAAGATTCAATATACTTATTCAACACCGCAGTAAGGTTGGCCCCCATGGTGTGATAGAATTTAATCGTAACTTCGCTGCCGTCGTAACCGCCTTCAGGCACTTCGAAGTTAGGTACCGCTTTGTGTCCGCCGCACGCTGCAAAAACAGGAACGAGCATGACCAGAACGAGCATAACCGCTAAAAATTTCTTCATAGCTTTGTTTTTCCTCCATTTTATTGTTTTTTATTGTTTTATCTAATTTCCCGACGCAATCGGGAAGTTTAGCCCTTTTAACCCTTGATACCGCTTCTGGAAACGCCTTTCATGATATATTTTCTGAGGAAGACGAACACCAGAAACAGCGGCGCGGAAACGAGCGCGACGCCTGCAAGCTGAACGGGATACTTAAGGTTGCCGTCGTCTGCTCTGAATGCGTTTCTTAAGCCGTTGGTGATCATACGCATATCTTCTCTGTTCGCAACGAGGCGCGGCCAGACGTAGCTGTTCCATGCGCCCATCATCTTCAGAATGGTGATGGAAATGAGCGTAGGCAGCGCAAGCGGAATCATAACCTTCCACAAATACTTCAGATCGCTGGTTCCGTCGACTTTTGCCGCCAGATACAATTCGTTAGGTATTTGCATAAAGTTCTGCCTCAGCAGATAGATGTAGAACACGCTTACCAAAAACGGAACGATAAGAACCGTGTACGTATTCATCCAGCCGAAGGAGTTGACCGTCTGATAGTTGGTTATCGTAAACAGCTCGCCCGGGATCATCATCGTCGCAAGCAGCGCGCCGAACATTATGTTTTTGCCCTTAAACTCCAACCTTGCAAAGGCGAACGCCGACAGCACGGTTATGATAAGCGACAAAACGGTCGAAACGATACCGACGTAAGCGGTGTTAAGGAACAATCTGCCCAAATTGGCCGTGGTGAACGCTTCCTTGTAGTTGGCAAAGCGCACCATCTTCGGCAAAAACGCCGGAACTTCGCGGATGTATTGATCCGGATCTTCCAAGGAAGCCATAAGCATCCAGTAGAACGGATACAGCACTATGAGCGCCATGATGCACAAGAACCCGTAGCGCAGCACGAGGCTCAGAATTTTTGAAACTTTTTGTTTGGAAGTAGCGTTTTTAATGTCTTTTTCCATCATGCTTTCGTTTTCGTTAGACATAACACAACCTCCTTAATAATGCACTCTCTTCTTGCTGACCTGCAAGTTGATGAGAGTTATCACCATGATTATCGCAAACAGCACGAGAGCCGCCGCGCTGGCGTAGCCGTACTTAGTGTCAGGCAACACCTTGTAGATAAGACCTACGATGGTTATCATCGAACCGACCGAACCGACCTGCGGGCCCATAAACTCGCCGAAAACGCCGACGATGCTGGAATATTCCTTAAATCCGCCGATAAAGCCAGTGATAACCACGTACGCGATCATCGGGGACAGAAGAGGCACGGTGATTCTTGTCAGAATCCTTGCTTTGCTGGTGCCGTCAACTTTCGCCGCGTCGTAATATTGCTTGTTTATGCTCTGCAAACCGCCCAGTAAAATGAGGATTTTGAAAGGAAGCGCGTTCCAGACTATGTAAATGACCATGACCGTGAAGTTCGCCACCCAGCTCGATCCCGGGTTGATCCAGTTTATAGGTTCCGCGCCGAAGAGGCCCAGAAGCTTGTTGATGATGCCGATTTCCACGTGCATGTTAGGATCGCCGAGGCCCTGATAGCCGATGATGTTGAACATTGCCGCGAACACCATGCCGATTGCGATGCTGTTGGTGACGTACGGCAGGAAGAATATCGTTTGCAGCAGTCTTTTGAGCGGGCCGATGGAATTGAGGGCAACCGCGATAAGAAGCGCAAGGATGGTCGAGATAGGCACCGTCACGACGGTGAGAAGCATCGTGTTCTTCAAGGCCGACATAAACCATTTCCACTTCAAAACGAATTTGAAGTTCGCCAGGCCGAATTTGAACGTAACTCCTCGAATAGCCTCCATCTCGTTGTATTTTTCGAGAAACGCCAGCCTGAAGGTGTTTATTATAGGCCACACGGTGAATATCAGCAGCAGCACGATTGCCGGCGCCAGATATAACCATGCTTTCCATTGTTTTTTAGAGTCTACCACGTTATTTTTCCTCCGTGTAAATTCTTTCTTCGGTCTCTTTGTTGAAGATAAAGGTTTTGTGAGGTTTGAGGCTGAATCTTACTTCTCCTTCGGAAGCGTCGATTTTGTTGTCTGCGTCGATGATGGAACGGATAACCGGGCTGACCAAGCCTTCGTGAGAGGAAACTATGCTGACGTCGCGTCCCATAACTTCCACGCTCTGAAGCTTGCATTTCAACGGACCTGCCGCGTTAAGAACGAAGCCTTCCGGTCTGATACCTACCCAGACTTCCTGATCCGGAACGCCCGCCGCGTCCATAACTTCGTCGCCGGCTATGTAAAGCTTGCCGCCGGACACCGCTCCCTCAAACACGTTGATAGGAGGAGTACCCAAAAATTTTGCGACGAACAGGTTGACAGGGTTGTCGTAAACGTCCTGCGGACGGCCGATTTGTTGCACTACGCCCAGCTTCATAACTACGATCATATCGGAAATGCTCATTGCTTCTTCCTGATCGTGCGTGACGAACACGGTGGTGATTTTGGTTTCGCGCTGAATACGTCTGATTTCTTCACGAGTCTGCAATCTGAGACGCGCGTCGAGGTTGGACAAAGGTTCGTCCAGAAGCAGAACTCTCGGCATCTTCACAAGGGCGCGGGCGATTGCCACACGTTGTTGCTGACCGCCGGAAAGCTCGGACGGTTTTCTGTCCATAAGCTCGTCGATCTGCACCAGTTTTGCCGCTTCGTATGCGCGTTTAACCATTTCTTCCTTTTCCAGCCTGTCTTTGCCTTTAAGGTTCTGGAGCGGGAACATGATGTTTTGCTTAACCGTCATGTGCGGATACAAAGCGTAGTTTTGGAACACTAAGCCTACGCCCCTGTTTTCAGGCGCAAGTTCGGTTACGTCTTCGTCGCCGAAAAAGATTTTGCCGTCGGTCGGAGCCTGCAAACCGCAAATCATGTAAAGCGTGGTGCTTTTGCCGCAACCGGAAGGGCCGAGAAGCCCTATAAGCTTGCCGTCCGGAATTTCAAAGCTGAAATTGTTGACGGCCACCACTTCTTCACCGGATTTTTTGTTGCGGCTCGGGAAAATTTTTGTTAGGTTTTCTAATACAACTTTCATAATTTGTTTCCTCTTGTTATTTTAAAACTATTCGTTTTTTAATACGTTTTTCTTTCGGCGGCAGCCTGAGCCGCTTGCTTTTTTGCTTCGATCATCTCGGCTTCGGTGTCGAAGATAATCTGACTTGACAAATCCACCACCACGGTTTGCGCGAAAAGGTCGTGGATAGGGGTGTGATTGTGCGTCCCGACAAAAAGGCCGATCTGCAAAATCGTCAACATGCCCAGCACCGTGATGCCGATAATGCCTCCGCTTCCGAACAGGATAAGCACGATTATCGCAACCGGAATCATCGTTTCGACGGTGTATTTGCCCAGAAGCGTTCTGACGAACATCATAAACGGCGTGACCTTCACTCCGTCAACTCGCATAACCGCCAGCGAAAAAACCTTCTTTCCCAAGGTCTGTCCGTTCTTCAATATCAGCGGCACCACAAATTCCAGAATTATGTAGGCAAAAAAAATACCCAACGAAACCATCAACAACGTAAGGCTGACAACCTGAGAAAATTGCTTTTGCAGCTCTTTGTCCTGCTGCATCGCTTCTTCCATAGCCTTAAGCTTTTGGTCGTAAGCGTCTTTTTCCTCGTCGGTCATGGCGTTGTATTCTTCCTCTTTGAGTTCCGAATCGATGCCGTATGCCTCGTAGTATGCGTTGTAACTTTCGTTGAGTTTATCTGAGTGAGCGTCGTAGTTTACGATAATGGATATGAGCCAGGCAAACCCCGTCGCAAGAACGGAGATGAGAATTATGTCCAGCAAAAACGCGGACACTCTTTTCAGTATGCTTGCCCTTTGTGTATCAAACATTTTGTACCCCTACCCTTATCTTTCGCCGTAAGCGGCAAAACGTCAGTGAAGCGAACCCGACTTACGCGGCCGCGTAAGTCAAAGAGGCCGGCCTCTTTGGCGCCCCGATATTTTCAAACCCGATTTTTGTCGAAACGAGTTTTTTAATATCGTTCTTTTATATTATAATAATACAATATTTTTAAGCACAATTCAAGTGTTTAGCGATAATTTTCAGTTTTTTTTAAGTTTTCTTTGGTTTTTCTTTTTCCCATAGCTAACGCCGCAGAGCGTATATTTTTGCGGTTTTTTCTTCGTTTTATTTATCGCAAATCGCGCGTATTTCAACCGAAACGCAAGATAAAATCCCATAAACGTTTCAAAAAGCTTTGATTTTGCTTTTTGCCGAAATTTTCCGAAATCAAAAAAACGCCCCGAACGTTTCGGCGTTCGGGGCAAGGAGGGAATTTTTGGTAATGATGATTTTTTCGGAAAAATTTTCCAAAGTTTAAGGTTTTAGTCTTCTATAGGTTCTTTTTCGGACTCAAGGATTTCGCCGGTTTTGGCGTCGATTTTGTATTCGTACTCATAGCCGCCGCTTACAAATTCCACTTCGTAAACGTAGATTCCGTCATCATAATCGAGTTCGATTTTTTCCATAACCACATCGGAAGCGGCGAGATTTGCGTGCTCGATAGCAATCTCCTGCGCCCTATTTGCGGTGATGTGATCGCCCTGCTCTTCCTGAGGGGTTTTCACCGCTTTTCTTTCCACCTTAAGCACGCTGCCGGTTTTGGCGTCGATTTCGATTTCAAACTTTTCGGTCGCGGTGAAAAATTTGATTTCGTATTCCGCTTCGTCATCATCCGCGTCGAGTTTGATTTTGGTGAAGGTAACCTGTTCTTCGGTGAGGCCGACTTTTGCCAAAGCGATTCTCTTTGCTTCGTCGCGGCTTATGAGATTATCCGGTGTAACGACAGGGGAAGCCTGTTTGACCTTTATTTTTTCCTTCACTTTTTCGCCGGTTTTGGCGTTGATTTCGTATTCGTATTCCTTGCCGTCGGCGTCAAACTCCACTTCGTAAACGATAATGCCGTCGTCGGCGTCGAATTCCACCTCCAAATCGAACACTTCGACTTCGGTTTTGCCTGCAAATTCAAGAGCTTTTCTCTTTGCTTCTTCTGCGGTGATATATGCGCCCGTCGAGGCGGTTCCCGTCGAGGTTACGCCGTCAGGGACGGAAACTTTGCTGTTAATGATAACGTTAAGTTCGTTGACGGTGAGGCCGACGAGGCTTTCGAAGGTGTACTGCGGAGCAAGGCCGAGTATCTTTTTGATAAGCTGAGCTTTGCCTTCGGTGATGCCGTATTTTTCGGCAAGAGCAGCAAGCTCTTTGTTTCCTGTCACCGATTGCGACAAGATTGCCGCGCCGAGGCCGCTTTCCTGCATAGCCTTGTTGACTTCCGCAGTCAGGCGATCGGAAATTTGTTTTTCGAGTTCTGCGTTTTTGGCGTTCACGCTGAGAAGAATGCTGTTCTGAATTTCGGAGAGTTTGCCTGCCCTGACCATTGCGCCGACTATGGCGTTCACGGCCACTTCAAGGGTGCTGCCCGAAAGATCCATTGTGCCGATGATTTCGGCTGCATCGTCGTTCATTGCCAAAGCCTTAATAACTTTGCCGTCTTCGTCAACTTCGATCTGAACGCTCGGATTGACGTCCAGCGACACTATTGCGGAAGCTTTGCTTTCGCCTCCGAACATCGTTATGCCCAAAACAAGGGCGAACACAGCCACGAGGCACACGGCCATTGCGGCAATAAGTCCCGTTTTGCGGGAAGTGCTTTTACTTTTCATAGTTCTTACCTGTCCTTTCTGATTTTTTACGTCGGAGAGAACCGAAGCGTAAACGTCGGGAACGTCGGCGGTGAAAACCTTTTTGACCTTTTCTTGAATAAAATCGTCGTTTCTTTTCATGTTTCTCTCCTATCGGATTTTTTTGCGCAGCTTTTCCAGCGCGCGGTTGTATTTTGAAAGAACCGTCGGAAGCGGTAAATCCAGAACGTCGGCTATTTCGCGATGTTTGAAGCCGGATACGGCGTGCAAAACCACAATTTCTCTTTCGGTATCGGAAAGCGATTCCATGACCTCTGCCATAAACATTTTTTCGTCCACGGAAAGCGTCGAATCTTCTGCCAGCATATTTTGAAGTTCGGTTTCCGAGTCAAACGACTTGCGCTTTCCGGCGCGGATGCTTTTCAGACACAGATTTTTGGTGATTTTAAGTATCCAGGCCATCGGCTTTCCGCCGGGCTTGTAGGCCGCCGCCGCGTTAAAAACGCTTACGTACACGTCGTGCATAACGTCTTCCGCGTCGTGTCGGTTCTTAAGTATCGAAAGCGCGAAACCGAAAACGGCTCTTCTCGTTGCGGCATATATTCTTTCAAATGCCTCGCCGTCGCCTGTAACCAAAAGCCGCAAATCCCCGTCGAGAGTTACTGCTTTGCCCGTAGGTGCGGAAAATTCGGACGTCTCGCAAAATTTATCCACTGTTTCGCTCCTTTCACCATATAAATCCGTGAGTATGGCGTTTTATTGCATATTCTCAAAAAAAAGTCGAAAATTTTTTTGCACTTATATAATAGCACTTTATTTTATTTTAGCATTAAAAAACCTTTTATTTCCCCGAAAAATTTTTTCAAAAAAATCAAAATTAATCGATTTTTTAATGTAATTTTAAAATTCGGCATGTATTCTGTAGTCAAGAAAGGCGAAAAACCAAGCTTCCCTTTCTGTCAAAGTAGCATAATTTCTCCCTCCTTAAAAAACGGCGGCCTTTCCTTCGGGAAGGCCGCCGCTCCATTTTGGCTTTATTAATTCAGTTTCTGAGATCTCTGCCGCAATATTTGCAAAAGCCCGAATCTTCGTCTACGGCTTTTCCACAGTATTTGCAGTAAACCTGACCGCATTTTGCGCTTTCGGACTTGCCTTCTTTCACCACGTCAACCAAAAAATCCTTTTGAATACCCATCACTTTTTCGATGTTCGGTTTTTGAAGTTCGATCATTTTTGCGCTCTGCTTTGCGCTGAATTTCATAAAAGCGGGCAAAATCAGCGTGAAAAACACCAGATAGAACGAGGCAAACCCTCCGATGCCGCCAAGCACCGTAAACATAATACCCAATCCCTTGTCCAATTTTGGCTCGTCGGCTTTCAACGTAGAGATACCCAGACCTAAGAATATTGCCGTCACACAAAGCACCACGACGGTGATGATTATACCTTTTTTGGAATTATTTTCTTTTTGTTTTTCGTTATCGTTCATTTTTTATGCCTCCTATTAGATTTAACGATTATATCATATTCTCTCACACTTTGTCAACGGAAACGGCTTTTTACTCCGAAAATACCCGCTTCACCGGCGTTTTCTCCCGTGAAGAGAGTGTTTTTCCTCTTTTTCTACCGCCGAAATTCAGCTGTATCCTTCCCCTCGCCCGAAATAGGGTGACACACTCCTAAAACCCGTTTTATACTGATTTCAGAAAAAGTTCGGAGGTTTATCATGAACGAAAAAATCGCAAAAGTCATACGCTTTGCCACCATCCCGCCGATTATGGCGGCAGTCCTTCTTCTTATCCTTGCGCTTGCGGGAACGGACGACGTATCCGCCCAAAACCTATGTTTTCACTTCGTTTTCCTGACGGTTCTGCCGATATCTTCTTATCCCGTCGCAAGGCTTATCCCTATCCTGAAAAACCGCGGCCGCCCGTTCGAGCGCAAGCTTGCGATTATCTTTTTCCTTTTAGGCTACGTCGGCAGCGTTTCCACGGCAATTTTTGCCAACGGCGTAACCGTTGAAAAAATAATGTCATTGACCTATCTTCTTTCCGGCGCGATAACCGCCCTGCTTTCGGCGTTCAAATTCAGAAGCAGCGGCCACGCCTGCGGCTTTGCGGGACCGATTTTTCTGCTTTCCTACGCCGTAAGTCCGTGGTTTACGGCAGGCCTTGCTCTTCTTGCCCCGATATTTTGGGCGTCATTGACTCTCAAACGGCACACCTTTTTCGAGCTTGTCTGCGGAACGCTCGTCCCTTTGGTTTCCCTTCTCGCGTCGATTTTCGTTTTCGCCGGTCTCTGATGCAAAAAACCCCGCTACGGCGGGGCTTTCCAATTTGTATCCAATATCTTTTCACAAAAACCGATTCGTCCGCGTCGAACAGCCTGTTCTCGAACACGCCGCCGTTTTTTTGTATGACTTTTTCCGAAGCCAAATTGTCTTCGTCGCACACGAGAAATCCACGGAAAGGCTCTGTCATTCTGCGTCGCCCCACAGCGCCCTACCCTCAAAGAATCGCCGACCTCGTCGGCTTCCCCTCGGGGGGAAGCTCCGCCCTGCGGGGATGAGGGGCAAACCAACAAAACGCAAGCGTTTTGCCTGAAACCTCATTTTTTATAAAACTAATTCTTGTCCATAAATAAATCTTTCCCCCTCCGTCAAGCAGGTTCCCCTATCGCCGTTCCCCCGCAAGCGGGCCCCACGGCGCCTCTTACGAGGGGGCACCTCTCGGTCTCGCAGTGCAGGAGCTTTTTCTGATTGTGTCACTCGTTTTCGGGGCGGCGCACTGCGCCATGCAAAATTCCCGAAAACTTCGTACAAAGTGCAACTGCTCGACACTCTAAAACACGCCGCCTGTGTAAGCCTTAACCATGGACGGCGGCGTGGCCTCATTTTTCTTTCAATCAAAGTGCTTTTTCCGCCCGTTCGAATCCCACTTTACGTTGCGAAACGAAAACAAAGGCACCCTGTTCAAGGTGCCTTTGTTTTCGTTGGCGGAGACGGTGGGATTCGAACCCACGGACGGGTAACCCCGTCAACTGATTTCGAATCAGTCCCGTTATGACCACTTCGATACATCTCCGTAAGCTGCCATATAATAGTACAATATTTTTTTTGTTTTGGCAACTGTTTTTCAAAAATTGTTTTTTTTGAACCGATATTGTTGACAGCGAACCTTGGGGAATATATAATAAAAACAGAATCCGGTAGGTAAGGCTACCACGGGGATATGGGTTGCTGCCGCAAAGTAGTGGAGACACTATCAGATGGCCAGCAGGATATGTCGAATCCAAGGCATAACCTAACGCAACTTCACCGCCCCGTGATGCTAAAGCTTGTATGGTTGACGATATGGCGAGAGCTTTTTTTATCCCTGCAAGTTTGTTTGCGGGGATTTTTCAAAAGGAGGTGCAAAATGCTGGAGATTTATGATTTCGATTTTGAACAAGCCGTCGAAGAAGTGTCGAAACTTCTTGACAACAAAGAGTATCATAAGCTTAAGGCCTATCTCAACGACCTGAATCCTGCCGACATCGCATCGCTGCTTGCGGAGATACCGGAGGAAAAGCTTCCCGTCGTGTTCAGGCTTTTGGGGAAAGATCTGGCAAGCGAAACCTTTGTCGAAATGGATCCGGACGGGCAGGAAACTCTTATAAAGAGTTTTTCCGACAAGGAGCTTAAGGAAATCATCGACAATCTTTTCGTCGACGACACGGTTGACATCATCGAAGAAATGCCGGCCAACGTCGTCAGGCGTATCCTTGCCAACACCAATCCGCAGACGCGCAAAGAAATCAACGAAATTCTGAAATATCCCGAGGACAGCGCCGGCGCCATAATGACCACCGAATACATCTGGCTCCGCAAAGATTCCACCGTTCAGGAAGCGTTTCAGAGCATTCGTAAATTCGCTGTCGACAAGGAAACCATCTACACCTGCTACGTCATCGATCGGGAGCGTCATCTGGAAGGCGTGGTTTCCGTAAAAGAGCTGCTGCTCAGCGACTACTCCACCCACATTGCCGACATCATGGAAACCAACGTCATTTCCTTCGGCACGCTTGACGATCAGGAGCTTGTCGCGCAGGCCTTCGACCGCTACAACTATCTGGCCATGCCTGTCGTGGACACCGAAAATCGCCTCGTCGGCATCATCACCATCGACGACGCAATGGACGTTCTTCGCGAAGAACAATCGGAAGATATCGCAAAAATGAACGCTATCGTGCCGTCCGACAAGCCTTATTTGAAGCGCAACGTATTCGAAATCTGGAAGGAACGTATTCCTTGGCTGCTTCTGCTTTTGGTATCCGCCACCTTCACGGGGCTTATCATAAACACCTACGAAACCAAACTGTCCGCCTTAAGCCCTCTGCTCTTCGCCTGCGTGCCTATGCTTATGGACACCGGCGGCAACGCGGGCAGTCAGGCGTCGGTAACCATTATCCGCGGCCTCGCCCTCAACGAACTGGACTTTTCGGACATTTTCCGCATCATGTGGAAGGAGTTTAGAGCATCCATTCTCCTTGCCTTGACGCTTTCCGTCGTATGCTGGGCAAAACTTATTCTTATCGACAACCTCATTTTCGGCTACGACTACACCTATCTTCTTTCCGCAGTCGTGTCCGTAGCGCTGTTTTTGACGGTGCTCGTTGCGAAATTCGTCGGATGCATGCTGCCGCTTATCGCCAAAAAACTCAAACTGGACCCTGCCGTCGTAGCAAGCCCGTTCATAACCACCATCGTGGACGCCGTGTCCCTCATAATCTACTGCAAATTCGCAATCGCGATTCTCGCATAAAAAAACCTGCCGCTTGGCAGGTTTTTCGTTATTAATCCACAATCATCGGTCTTATCGCGTTCGGATTCACCAGTTTTTCTTCTATATATTTTTTCAGCTCTTTAGGCTTCGAGATATTCTCGGTGTCGATATCCCATTTCCCTACAGCGTCGATTTTAAGCGAACCGTAGTTGAAAATTCTGCCCAAAACCGATTGATGAACGGAGATTGCAAGCACACCCGGCAAAACGAATTTGTCTTCGCTTTTCGCCAGAACGCCTTTTTTTATAACGGCAATTCCCGGATAGAATTCCAACGAATAATGCTTTGCTTTCAATATATCGGCGATCATTATAATGAGCGGAACGATAAGCCAGAAAAACAATATTTCCCACCACTTTACGTAAGGAACCGCGCTCTTTTTTGCAATGAAGTTAGGCTGCATAACTTTTCTCCTTAAACTTTTATACTTTTATGTTATACCAAAATTTTTGGTATGTCAAGTATTTTACCATAGTTCTTGGTAAACTAAAGTTATGAAAGAAATTAGATTTGCCGAAAATTTGAAACTTCTGAGAAAGTCGAAAAAGATGTCGCAGACGGAACTTGCAAAACTTTTGCAGGTTGACCAGCGCACCGTCAGCGCATGGGAAAACGACGTTTGCCAGCCGAGTTTCGAAATGCTTTCCAAGCTTTGCGAGGTTTTTGACGAAACCTTCGACAGCATTCTGACGTAAATCGTAAAACAACAAAACGACGGTTAATCCGTCGTTTTTTTGTGTTAAAGTTTGGTTTTTGCGTTATGCAGCTCTTCCACGATAAGCCCAAGCTTCGTGCAGGTGCCGACGTTTTCCGGCACCAGGCGCACGGGTTTTTGAATGTAAAAATCCAAAAATCTTCCCGGTCCGTAGGACACCACGGGCAGGCTTTCTGCGGGCATAAATTCGTCCAAAGCTTTGCCGTTCAAGGTTCCGCAAACCCGCGTCCCTTCCGCGTTAAAGCTTATAGCTCCTTCGCCCGCCGCTTCGTAGCCGTAGCCACTTTCCTTCAAAGTGAAAAAGCGCGCTTTTTCGGTAAGCGAAAAATCCTTTTCCGAAATTTCCTTTCTCACCGCCGCTCTTTGCGTTTCGAACCACTTGTCCACGCGATCGAATTCTTCGCCTGCGCCGATAAGCTTCCCTTGCGGAATCAGGCGAAAGCTTTTTTTGCAGTGATTGCAGGTTATTTCGTTGCCTTCCGTCACAGTCTCGAACTCTTTGCCGCACACCGGACAACGGTACAAAAGTCGTTCCAGCCCCACCGCTCCGTTTTTGCGTTTTTTGTCGTGGTCGATTTTTTCGAGATAATCGAAATCGTTGTTGAAAAGCGAGGCCGAAATTGCCTCCATAACGGCCGAATTGTCCATTTTGGCCACTTGTTCGGCGGTTAATCTTTTGCTGACGTCGACGGTGATAGGAAGCCTCTCTCTGCGGTTTACGTCCCACGACGGATTTGCCGCGAACGCGCCCGAGATTTTGAGGAATATCACGTCGCATTTCAGCCACTTCACAAGTTTTGCCGTTGACGGCGGAATATATCCCGTAACTCCGCTTGCGGTTATCCTTCCCTCCGGGCAAATCATTATGCTCGCGCCCGATTGCATATCGCGCTTCATACGCATGATGCTCACCGCGTCGCTTGTGAATTGCGCCCTCGTGATGCAGCCCATTTTGTTTATGTAGAAGGCGTTTTTCTTGCTGTTGGCCATTTTCTCGGCAACCACTATGTTGAACGGCTGCGGGTAAAACGCCGCCGCCACGAACATAAAATCGAAAAAGCTGACGTGGTTTGTGAGGATAAGCGCAGGCTTATCTATTTTCCTGTCGCCCACGACCTTAAGCGGAAACAGCGCCTTTGCCGCGACCTTTGACAAAAAGCCGAAAAATTTATAATATTTGAAACTGAATTTTTTTGTTTTTTCCATAATATCGAAAGTCGCCCGCGTTGTCCGCAGGCGACCGTTTTTTTGTTTTAGGCTGTTGCCGTCGGGTCAAATTTGAAGTGAATGTCCTGAACGATGATGCTCTTGTTCGTCGTCCAAGTGGTGTAGTAGTCGAAGTCTTTCCCTGCCGGAGTGATTTCGCCGCTTATCAGAATGTGCAGTTTGAAGGTATTGCCCTCTTTGTTTTCAAAGTGGCTGACGAACTGATCCTGACCGTCAACGGTGTTGACGTAACCGAACTGTCTGCAATTTGCGTTGGTTTCGAAATCGCCGAATTTTTTCGGATTTTCCGCAGTGATGTAAAGTTCTTCAAGCTTAAAGGTGTTGCAGAAAGCGGAATTTCCGACCTTCGTAAGTTTCGACCTGGTCTGATCGACCTGAACCGCCATTTCCACGCTGTGGACGTAGTAAATTTTGGTTTTGTCCACGGTGTCGATAGCCGACGCGTCGGTGATTTTGACGTAGTTGCCCGCGGCGTCCTTTTCGTAGATATAGATTTCGGTTGCGCCGGAAACGCCGGAGAGATAATTCTTCGCCTGACCGATCTGAGCATTGGTTGCAACCGTATAGAAATCTCTGAGTTCTGCGCCGATGACGAGTTTTTTGAGGTTCTCAAGGTTGTAGAAGGCCATCTGGCCGATTTCCGAAACAGTGTAAGGAATGGTGAGTTCGACAATCGAAGCGCAACCTTCGAACGCTCTGCCTCCGATGACGGTGGAAACCTCCGCCGCCGCTTTGCCCCAGTTTACGGAAGAAAGGTTTTCGTCATTTCTGAAAGCGCCTGCGCCGACCGATTCGAGCATGCCGCCCTCGGCAAAAACGAGAGATGTTAGTTGCTGGTTGTCGGCAAAGCTTTCCGCGCCGACCGTTTTCACACTCTTCGGGATGGAAACGCTTTGAACCGCGGTGCGCCAGAACGCTCTGTCGCCGATGGTTTCGAGCGCGCCGTTTTCGGCGAACGAAAGCGTGGAAACGCCCGCTTCTTCAAATGCGCCGACGCCGATTTGTCTGACGCTTGCCGGCAACGAAACGACTGCCAGCGAGCTTGCTCTTACGAATGCGTACGCACCGATGGTTTCGACCGCTGCGCCGAATTCGACACTAACGAGAGCCGAGCAATCTTCAAACGCTCTTTCCCCTATGGTAACGACCGATGCAGGAATAACGATATTTTTGATTGCCGTATTTTTGAATGCGCCCTTGCCGACGGTTTCGAGATTTGTCGGCAGAAGCACGGTTTCGAGCTTGGTGAAGCCCTTGAACATTCCGTCGGAAACGGAAGTGAGGGAGGTCAGCGACAAATCGACGTACACAAGCTCTGTGCAGCCTTCGAAAGCGAGTTCGCCGAGCGAATTTACGGTGCCCGGAAGAACCAGTCTCGTGAGCGCGGTATTTCTGAACGCGCCCTCGCCGATAGAGCCGAGGTTGGTCATTTTGGAGAGGTCAACGTCCAAAGCCTTGCAGCCGTCGAATGCGCCTTCCTCTATTTTCGTAAGCAAAGCGAAATTAAACGCTAATGCAGACAATTCTTTTGCTCCTCTGAAGGCGTATTTGCCGACCGAGCCGACCGATTCGGCCGTAAATCTTTGGAGCGCAGAACAACCGTCAAACGCCTGCGCGCCGACGTTATCCAAAGCGTAAGCGGTAACTTCCCTGAGCGCGACCGCGCCGTAGAAAGCCATTGCAGGAATGTTTTTGACGTTTTCAGGAAGGATCACCGATCCCAAGCTTACGCAGCCCGAGAACGCCGCTTTATCCAGCACCAGTTCGGTTGCGGCGCTGTTGATTCTGATTTCGGTGAGCGCGTCGCAATTTCTGAAAGCGTTCATACCGACGTATTCGACGCCCGCGCCTAAAGTCAGGGAAACGAGCTTGCTTTCCGCAAACGCTCTGAGCGCTATCGTTCTGACGGAATCAGGCACGACGAAGTTTTCGATTGCGCTGCCCTTGAACGCTTCTGCGCCGATAGCAACCACGGAAGACGGCAAGATTACCGTAACGAGCGCGGTAGTGTTTCTGAACGTTGCTTCCGGAATTTTTGTGTACGCGCCGTCCGCGTCGAACAGCACTTCTTTGACGTCGGAGCCCTCGAAGATGCCGTTGCCGAGCGTCAATCCTGCGCGAATCACCACTTTATCCAGTCCGGTGAGGTTCTTAAACGCGCCGTCTGCAATTTCAACTGCTTTTCCGTTTATCGTCCCCGGCAGATAGATTATCGAAGGATAACCGGCACCAAGGCCTTTCACGATTGCTTTTTCGCCGACGAATTCGACGTCAAACACTTTTTCGGCGGTGTATTCTTCAACGGAGTAACCGAACTCTGTCGAAATAGCCGTCGTGCCGTAAGTTACGGTTGCGATGAGATCGGAAGCTGCGACGGAAGTGTCGAAACCGGTGATTTCAAAGCTTCTGAGAGGCAGATATTCCACTCTGCTTCCCGATTCGTCAGGCTGGTTATAGGTGCATTTGACGTAGATATTGTCAAGGTCGAGTTCTTCCAGAATACCGAAAACGGTTTTCCCGAAGAATGCGTCGTGCGAGAAATGTTCGAGGCCCTTGTACCACAGACTGCCGTCGTCGGTAACGTACGAACCTTCCGCGTCGTAGGCATAACGTTCGCCGAACCATCCGCATCCGTCCTTGTATTTCTCTAATTGATCGCCGACGGTTCTGTTAAAGCGATCCACTTCGCTGACGCCGTCGTACGGGACGTAGTCGGTCACAACTCTTTTGAATCTGAGGCCGATGTTGCCGTCTGCGTAAATTTCGTAATTCGGAGCGGTAAGATCGACCGTGTAGCGCACAGCTTCCGTTCCGTGAACCTCAGGCACGTATTCGACGAGGACTTTTGCCGTTTCGTCGTAAACGTAGCCGCCGTCCGCGGCTTCCGTGCCCTTCACAACGTATTCGCCCGACATGCTTTCGACGAAATCGACTGCTTGCATATATTCGCCGTCGTCGGCTTTGACGTATTCAAACCTAATGATATAGCTGCCGGTTGCGGACGGAGTGTAGTTGGTGAAAACATATTCTCCGTTTGCGTCAGGCTTGTAGCCGGTGAGTTCGATTTTTTCGATGTCTCTTTCTCTGACGACGTAATCGAAATCAATCGAGCTTTGCAAGCTGTGAACCACGGCGCCGGTGTCGTCGGTCAGCTCTTCCACATATTTCAGCGTCATGGTAAAGACGCCCGCGGTCGTCGTGCTGAAACCTTCTGCCGTTATGCGGTAGAACAGGTTTCCGTCTTCGAACATGTGGTAGCTTTGCGGTTCCAGAGTTTCGGTGTATTCGCCGGTTTCCAGATTGACGTCCGCCGAACGATAGGTAACGTAAGTAACCTTAATTTCCGCCGTCTTGCCCGAAACGGATTTCAGGCTGTCGCCGATAAAATAGCTGCTTTCAAGGTCGATGACTTCAATGGATTTGATGCTCGGGAACACGCGGTATCTGTGAATGTACTCTGCGCCGCGCGCGCCGTCCAAGCCGTAGTTGACGGTCATTTCTCTGTCGCCTGCGCGGAGAGTAAGCTCCTCAAAGTCCGCAATGTTCTTGGTTTCGAGGCCGACCTTGGTGTAAACGAGGTTATCGTTGGTGCGGTAGGTGAGCACCACTTTGGAAAGGTCTATTTTTTCGCCGATTTCATAAGAGGATTTAAGTCCTTCGACTTTTTCGATGTCTGAAACCACAACCGCCGAAATTCTGCTTCTTATGCTGTACCAACCGTTCGTCCGGCTCTCTTCGGTGAAGCTGACCATCGCCGCATCGTTGACGAAAATGCCGACGTTCACGAGGTTTTTGTCCGATTCGGATTTTGCGAAAGCGGCAGTCGTTATCTGCGGAGGAGTGTTGCCTTTAAGCGTCAGATTGAACGCGCCGAAACCTGCAAACGCATAGTCGCAGACGGTTTTCACGGAGCTCGGCAGCACGATGTTGGTTGCGGAATTTTTAACCTCTTCGAAGGCTTTTCCCGCAATGGCTTTTACGGTTTCCGGAACGACGTAGGTCGTAGATGCAGGCGTGCGTTTGACGTAAACTAGAATACCGTTCACGATAGCCACGTTCCGGTTGGTTGCCCAACGGGTGGCGGACACGCTGTTAGGAGCGATAAATTCGATTGCGGATTCGTCCTCGAACACAATGTTCTTGACGTTTGCCGCAAAAGCTTTTTCGTTTATGTATTTGACGCCCGCAGGGACGATTACTTCGTCGGAAGCGTCGTCAAAGTTTCTGAAATAGAGGTTGCCGAAAACGACGTTGTCGCCTTTTGCCGCTTCGGAAGCTTCCCAATCGGTACCCGCAAAGACAGAAGAAGCGATGGTTTTGATTTTGCTGTCCGCGGCAAAGGTAACTTTGTTCACCTTGCTGTTTAGGAAAGCGTTTTCGCCGATGTAAACTACGTCTTTTCCGACTATAAGAGTTCTTATCGTCTGGCAATTTTTGAACGCTTCGGCCGAAATGGCGGTTATTCCGTCCGGAATAACGACCGTGCTGCCGACGTCCGTGACGTATTTGACCAAAATATTGTTGACCAAACCTCTGAGAACGTACGAAGCGTTGTCCCAGACGTACGTAACCATTGAATATTCCCACGTGTTAGGGAATGCGCCGACGCCGACGTATTCGATGGATGTCGGAATCGAGCTGGTGTGCTCGCCGGTAAGCGAGGTACCCTCAAACGCTTTGTCGTAGATATATTTTACGCCGCTCGGGATGCTTACGGACTTCAATTTGGAGCGGCCTCTGAATGCGCCCGCGCCTATAGCCGTAACTTTTTTGCCGCCGATAACGGAAGGAATAGTGATATCGGTGGCGTTCTTTTCGACGTTTTCGGCATAACCCGTTATGGTGAGGGTGCCGTCAGGGTTTTCGGAATACTCGAAGAACGTGGACGGATCCTTGATGTTCCAGGTAGCGGTTATGGTGATGTTTCTGGCAGGCATAGTGTCCAGGCTGTACTGCTCGCCGTCCATTTCCCAATAACGGAAAACGAAATCGTCCCTGTAGTAACCTTCGACGTGGTTTGCCCTGTCTGCAATCGGCAGATTTTTGATGGTTGCGCCGTATTCGTATTCAACCACGACCTTATCTTTTGGAGGGTTTTCTTTGCCGTTGCTGAAAGTATAGTACTTGCCACCCGCAAGGTCGAAAGTAACGGTATATTTTCTGATGCGGTAACCCGCAAACAGAGTGGTGTCCTTGGTGTAAACCTTGTCCTGAGCAACGGCTTTGGTGCAAGCCTGATCCTCGAACCAGCCCACAAAGTCATAGCCCTCCCTTACGACGTTTGTAGGGAGAGTGATTTTGCTGCCCATTTCGATTTTATATTCCGTAACGGGACTTACGTCGGGAGCGTTGACGTCAAAACGAACGGTGATGGTCGAACTGTTCCATTTTGCGTAAAGCGTAACGTTCATCGTGGCCGTAAACGGGAATTCCGCCCTGTTCGACAGCTTCTGATCGGTGTACCAACCGCCGAAAGTGAAGTTGCCGTTGGTAGGCTTAGGCTCCGTTTCGATGACCACACGGCCTTCGCCGCTCCTGCTTTCGACCTTGCTGCCGCCGTTGGACTCGAAGCTCACGGTAACGATGTCTGAAGGCGTAGGAGGCGGATTGTCGCCGCCGTTGCCGCCGTTATCGGTAAGCTTTAAGGTAAGCGTAGTGTAAAAACCGTTGTAGTTCACGGTGATTTCGTGTTCACCCGCGACTTTGGTTTTTGCGAGGTCGTCCGCGCTGAGCATACCCTCCGAAACAGACGTTTCAAAAGTTTTGCCGTTGGTGTCCGTCACCACGATAAAAATTTTCGAAAGGCTGAAATCGGAAAGCGCAAACTCGGTCTGCTGATCGGGTTTGACCGCAATGGATTTGATTTTAACTTCTTCCTGCGTGCAGGCGGCAAATGCAGCCACCATCGAAAGAAGCAAAACCGCAGTCAACAAAATCCTGAAGCGTTTATTTGACATTTATTCCTCCCTACCTGCGTGCGTATATTATAAATACGCATGCGCAGATATAAATCATAATTGTAGACAGTATCATTATATATCAACAATATTGCCGCTGTCAATGATTTTTCGAGGTTTTGTCTTTATGCAAAATTTGCCACCGCTTCCGGATTTTGGCCTATTCTGTCGCGAACATCGTCTTTTGTGTCGTTATATCAATCTTAATTGCCATTGTATCAAACTTTACGCTTTTTCACTCTTTCGTCTTGAGAACAGGCTGAAGCTGTTTTTCCTCAAATGCCGCCTCCACTGCGGCAGGTATAAGCGACGTATCCGCAACGAGACTGTTTTCCTTGACCGTCGGCGCGTCCTCCCAAAGCGGAACGAAATAATAGTTTCTGGTGTTTAAAAGCAGTCCGATGTTTTTTGCGCTTGCGCCAAGAGCGTCGTTCGTGGCAACGCTTAAAACCACAGGGCGTTTGTTTCTGAGGTGCGCCTTCACCGCAAGCGTTGCCGGCGTATCGGTGATACCCAAAGCAAGCTTTGACAGAGTGTTACCCGTGCAAGGCGCCACCAACATCAGATCCATTTTGTTTTTCGTCCCGAAGGTTTCGGCTTCGGGTATAGTCGTTACAGGCTCTTTTCCCGTTATGCTAACCACTTCGTCCCTGAAATCTTTTGCCTTATAGAACCTCGTATCCAGATTTTTGACGTTATAAGAAAAAATCGGATACAAATCGTAACCTTTTTCAGCAAGCTTTCTTACCGCGGCAAGCGACTCCTTCAGCGTGCAGAAACTTCCGCAAAACACAACCCCTATCTTTTTCATAAAACTCCCTCCACGTAATCCAACATTATTTTTGCCGCTTCCTTTGCCTTGATTTTTGCAGGAAGCGCAGGCAAGCCCACAATTTTGATTCCCGGTTCTTTTGCCGCCGCAAAGTCGAACCCGTACGGTTTTGACGCCAGCTCGAAACACTTTACGTCTTTTTTCAGTTTTTTCAAAAACTCTTTCCCGAGCGCGCAGTTTGGAGCGGTGTTCAAAACGTAATCGTAAATTTCAGGCCGCAGCTCTCGCTTCGAAATCGTTCTTCCGTAAACGGCGTTGGCTTTCGTCCTCGACGTCAAAACGTCCGCCTCGGCCCCGAACGCCGTCATCAGCACGGCCAAACGCTTGCCGATTCTCCCGCAGCCGCAAATCAGAACGCTTTTTCCTAACAAGCTTTCTTCTGTTTCGACCAAAATCGACTGCATTGCGGCTTCCGCCGTCAGATTTGCGTTCCTTTCGACAAAATCGGCGTCCTTAAGCATTTCGTAAACCTTGATTTTCCGCGCCTCGAACCGTTCTTTAGCGGCCCCTTCAATTTTCCCGCAAAACAGCAAATCGCCCTCAAAAAGCCCCACGCCGTCTGCGTCCGTCGCAACGATATTCGGCGGCATTATTTTACATAATCCGCTGTTTATACTCCTGTTTTCGACGTTAAAAATAACGATTTCGCCATTATCCAACAACATCCTACTTATTTCCGTCATACGCTTATCACCGCACGACGAAACCAAAAACACTCTTCTCATATTCACCTCTACGTTATACTATGGCCACGGTTATCTTTTGGTGATTTCACATTTTCGGCAAGCGTCATATTATGTAAAAAAGGAGGTACGACTATGATATACAAAACATTTTTGGCATCCAACACGGCCAAAGGATTCGTCGGGTATTTTTCAGACTTCATGGCAAGTCATCGAACGGTTATTCTTAAAGGAGGCCCGGGCACAGGCAAAAGCACGCTTATGAAAAAACTGGCGCATACGGCCGAAAAAACAGGCGAAGACGTCTGGCTGTTTTACTGCTCAAGCGATCCCGACAGCTTAGACGGCGTATTTTTCCCGTCCCGAAATTTTGTCGTGCTTGACGGCACCAGTCCTCACGCATTAGACGCCACTGTTCCCGCAATCAACGAGTCCATCGTCAACCTGCTTTCGGCAGTGGACGGCAACGCGCTTTTGCCGCACGAAGACGAAATACGCGCGCTCATCAAGCAAAAAAAGCAGCACTTTGCCGCCGCGTATGCAGCTCTCAAAGCTTCTGCCGAACTTCAAAAGCACTCTTCTTCATTGATTCTTGACTCCGCCGACGCCGCCGAACTCGCGGCAGTTACAGACAGCGTTTACGCCGACGTTTCCACGGCCGAATGTTCCGGCGAAAAACGATTTTTCTACGACGCATTTACCCCCGACGGCCTGATCGTGGGCACCGACGGCTTTGACGAAGGTTTTGAAAAAACGGCAGTAAAAGCCGGCAACAAATTCCTTTCCGTGTATGCGGTAAATGCCGTTGCCGAACGCCTTAAAGCCGTCAAAAAGCCTTTTACGGCATTTTATTCGGCCGAATGGCCCGATTTGGTATGTCAGCTTATCGTCGGCGAAAAACTTATAACCGGCGTCAAAGATTTCGGCTCGTTCGACAAAGTTTACGCCCTATCCGACAAGCCAGTCTTCGACAAAAACGCCGTTACGCTTCAAAATGCGGCGATAAAAAGCCTCAACGAAGCAAGAGAATGGCACAAACAAATCGAAAAATATTACGTTCAGGCCATTGATTTCGGCATAGTTTCCGACCTGACCGACAAAATCAAACAAACAATCGGCTTATAAGTATAAAAAACTTCTCGTTGTTCGATAATACAATTATCTTAACAAGGAGGTTACGTTATGGCAGCAAAAACTTCTAAGTCCGCTTCCAAAAGCGACAACGTCAAAAGCGTAAAGAGTGCGAGCAAAAAGGCCACGGACTGCACCTGCAACGAGT